>Ga0116175_1000051_pt1 | contig 94715 bp, 77 predicted proteins | sample AD_UKC125_MetaG_FD_89802 | JGI IMG/M metagenome (GOLD analysis project Ga0116175, IMG submission 89802) | Active sludge microbial communities of municipal wastewater-treating anaerobic digesters from USA - AD_UKC125_MetaG | ecosystem: Engineered > Bioreactor > Anaerobic > Digestate | place: USA... | reverse complement strand
TGCCGGCGCCTACTCCCCCACCCGCGACGAGCTGGAAGGCTGACCATGGCCGACGTCCCCTTCGAACACCTCTTGCCCGGAGCCGGGGGCAATGGCGCCGCGGACACCCCGTGGCGGCTGCTCACCACCGAGGGCGTCGACGTGGTCGAGGGCCCGGGTGGCCGTCAGTTCCTCCAGGTGGCCCCGGAGGCCCTGCGCCTGCTCACCGAGACGGCGATGCACGACATCGCGCACTACCTGCGGCCCGGGCACCTGGCCCAGTTGGCGCGCATCCTCGCCGACCCGGAGGCGAGCAACAACGACAAGTTCGTCGCGCTCGACCTGCTCAAGAACGTCAACATTTCCGCCGGCGGGGTGCTCCCCATGTGTCAGGACACGGGCACCGCGATCGTCGTCGGCAAGCGCGGCCAGCACGTCCTCACCGACGGGCACGACGAGGAGGCGATCAGCCGCGGGGTCTACGACGCCTACACCCGCCTCAACCTGCGCTATTCCCAGATGGCGCCGGTCACCATGTGGGAGGAGCAGAACACCGGCTCCAACCTGCCGGCCCAAATCGAGATGTATGCCGATGCCGCGCCGGGGCACGAGACGGCATACAAGTTCCTCTTCATGGCCAAGGGCGGGGGCAGCGCCAACAAGTCCTACCTCTACCAGGAGACCAAGGCGATCCTCAACGAGAAGTCGATGATGGCCTTCCTCGACGAGAAGTTGCGCAGCCTGGGCACGGCCGCCTGCCCGCCCTACCACTTGGCGATCGTCATCGGCGGCCCGAGCGCCGAATACGCCCTCAAAACCGCGAAGTACGCGAGCGCGAAGTACCTCGACGCGATCCCCGACCACGGCGACGGCGCGACCGGGCACGGGTTCCGCGACCACGCGATGGAGGAGACGGTCCTGGAGCTGACCCGCAGCTTCGGCATCGGTGCCCAGTTCGGGGGCAAGTACTTCTGCCACGACGTGCGCGTCATCCGCCTGCCGCGGCACGGCGCGAGCCTGCCGGTCGCGGTCGCCATCTCCTGCAGCGCCGACCGGCAGTGCCTCGGCAAGATCACCCCCGAGGGCGTCTTCATCGAGCAGTTGGAGTTCGAACCGGGCCGGTTCCTCCCCGACACCACCCACGACGACCTGCCCGGTGGCGCGGCCGCGGCCGACGACGTGGTCGCCATCGACCTCAACCGGCCGATGGCCGACGTTCTCGCCGAACTGACCAAGCACCCGGTCAAGACCCGGTTGTCGCTCACCGGCACCCTGGTGGTGGCGCGCGACATCGCGCACGCGAAGATCCGGGAGCGCTTGGATGCCGGCGAACCGATGCCGGACTACCTCAAGAACCACCCGGTCTACTACGCGGGTCCGGCGAAAACCCCGGCCGGTATGCCGTCCGGTTCCTTCGGTCCGACGACCGCCGGGCGGATGGACTCCTACGTCGACCAGTTCCAGGCCGCGGGCGGTTCGATGGTCATGCTCGCCAAGGGCAACAGGTCCAAGCAGGTGACCGAGGCCTGTGAGCGGCACGGCGGCTTCTACCTCGGCTCCATCGGTGGACCCGCGGCGCGGCTGGCCCAGGACTGCATCAAGTCCGTCGAGGTGCTCGAATACCCCGAACTGGGCATGGAAGCGGTATGGAAGATCGAGGTTGAGGACTTCCCCGCGTTCATCGTCGTCGACGACAAGGGCAACGACTTCTTCGCCTCGGTGACCCAGCCGGTGACGACGACGATCGCCAAGCGGCCCGGGCTGTCATGAACGACCGGCACCGCACTCAGCCGGGCACCCGCCCCACGAACCCGGCCCACGCCTGGGCGGTCCTCAAGGCTGGGAACGCCCGGTTCATGGCCGGCGAACGCGCCCACCCGCACCAAGACGTGGGCTTGCGACACCGGTTGGTCGGCAAACAGAGCCCGTTCGCGGTGTTTTTCGGCTGCGCCGACTCGCGGGTGGCGGCCGAGTTGATCTTCGACCAGGGCTTGGGCGACCTATTCGTCGTCCGCACCGCCGGGCATGTCGTCGACCCGGCGGTGTTGGGGTCGATCGAGTTCGGGGTTGCCAAACTGGGCATCCCGCTCATCGTCATCCTCGGCCATGACAGTTGCGGTGCGGTCGCGGCGACGATGGAGGCGATCCGCACCGGGCAGATGCCCGGCGGGTACTTGCGCGACATCGTCGAGCGGGTCACCCCTTCGGTGCTCGCCGCCCGCCGGGAAGCGCCCGACCCGACGACCTGGCAGGTCGAGAAGGAGCACATCCGGCATACCTGCGGGCTGTTGGCCGAACGCTCCAACCTGATCGCCGACCGCCTGCACAAGGGCCAACTGGCCATTGTCGGCGCCCAGTATGCGTTGGCCGAGGGCGAGGCCAAGATGACGTATGTGCTCGGCGACGTGGAGGACCAGCCACCCACGGGCTAACGCTGTTGGCCGGGGTTCCTCCGGGTATGCCGCCCGCCCAGTTGCGGACGCTGGCCCGGACCCGACCCGAAAGCAAAGCAAAAGTAATGAAACGGATGCCTCCGAAATCATTGCCAGTGGGGCCCGGCGATGGCACGGTGGGGGAGGTCACATCCGACCCTGCATGTCCCCGATCAAGGAGTTCCCCCGTTGTCCACCTCACGCACCGTCCGCTTCGGCCTGTCGCTGGCCGTCGTGGCCGCTCTCGGCCTGTCCGCCTGCGGCTCGGATTCGCTGTCCAAGAGTTCGAGTAGCGGCTCGTCGTCGCCCGCCGCGTCGGTGGCCGTCGACCCGGCGCTGGCCGCCAAACTGCCCGCCAAGATCAAGAGCGCCGGGAAGGTCGTCGTGGGCACGGATGCGACCTACCAGCCCAACGAATACCTCGACACCGACGGCAAGACCGTCATCGGTATGGATGTCGACCTGTTCAACGCCGTCATGGCCAAGTTCGGCGTCAAGACCGAGTGGGTGCCCTCGGACTTCTCGGCCATCATCCTCGGTGTGACCTCCGGCAAGTACGACGTCGGCGTCTCGTCCTTCACGATCAACAAGGACCGGCTCGGCCAGGCCACGATGGTGAGTTACTTCACCGCGGGCACCCAGTTCGTCGTCGCCAAGGGCAACCCGAAGAAGGTCGACCAGACCATGCCGTGCGGGTTGAACATCGCCGTCCAGAAGGGCACCGTCCAGGCGGACGACCAGTTGCCCGCCCTGTCGAAGAAGTGCACCGATGGCGGGAAGCCCGCCATCAACCCGCTCGTCGACGCCGACCAGGCCAAGGTGACCTCCATGATCCAGTCGGGCAAGGCCGACGCGATGATGGTCGACCTGCCGCCGGCGATCAGCGCCGTCGAGAACAGCAGCGGCGCCCTCGAACTCCTCGGCCACCAGACCGACTCCGCCCCCTACGGCTACGTCCTGCCCAAGGACCAGGCTGATTTCGGCCAGGCCATCGTCGACGCTTTGAAGGCCCTTGACAAGGACGGGACCTACAAGCAGATCCTCACCAAGTGGAAGACCCAGGACGGGGCCATCACCGACTTCACGGTGAACCCCAAGGTCACCGGGTGACCTGACGGTGACCATCAACACCGAGGACCGGCCGGGCGCCATCAACGCCCGGCCGGTCCGGCATCCATGGCGCTGGGTCGCCGTCGGGGTCATCGCGATCGTCCTGGCGATGATGGTCAACTCGTTCGCGACCAACCCCCGGTGGGACTTCCCGTTCGCGATCCAGATCATGCAGCAGAAGTCGGTCATCCAGGGCCTCTGGGTGGGCACGATCTTCGGCACGATCGGCTCGATGGTCCTCGGCGTGGGCCTCGGCATCGTCATCGCCGTCATGCGGCTGTCCAACAACCCGGTCCTGCGGGGCGTCGCCTTCGGCTACACCTGGTTCTTCCGGGCGATGCCCCGGTACGTGCTCCTGGCCATTTTGGGTACCGGCGTCGCCTTCCTCTACCCCAAACTCTCCATCGGGCTGCCCTTCGGGGAGCAGATCGCCGGGCTCTTGGGGATTGACACCTCGACGTTCACGTTCTTCTCGCTGGACTGGAACGCCCTGTCGACGACCATCTGGATCGGGGTCCTCGGGCTGGGACTCTCCGAGGCGGCATACATGGCCGAAATCGCCCGGGCCGGCATCCTGTCGGTGGACAAGGGACAAACCGAGGCGGCCCAGGCGATCGGCATGTCACCGGGGAAGACCATGTGGCGCATCGTGTTGCCGCAGGCCATGCGCGTCATCGTGCCGCCCACGGGCAACGAGACGATCGCCATGGTCAAGGACACCTCGCTGCTGGTGGCCATCCCGATCATCACCGAGTTGTACTTCCAGGCCTACGGGTTCGGGCAGCGGTCCTTCAAGATCATGCCCGGGTTCGTGGCGGCGACCCTGTGGTACCTCATCGTCTGCTCGCTGCTGATGGTCGGCCAGTCCTACTTGGAGAAGTACTTCGGCCGTGGTTTCGGCCAGCCGAGCAAGAAAGCGCAGGAGAAGTTGCGGAAGGTGGCGGCAGACCATTGAGTTCTCAACGCACCGGTGAGCCGCTCGTTCACGCGGTCAACGTCCACAAGTCCTTCCACGGCAACGAAGTCCTCAAGGGCATCGACCTCGATGTGTGGCCCGGCGAGGTCGTCGTCCTCCTCGGGCCCTCAGGTTCGGGCAAGACGACCTTCCTGCGCTGCATCAACCAGCTCGAGACGATCGACGGCGGCCGCATCTGGGTCGACGGCGATCTGCTCGGCTACGAGGATCGTCACGGCACCCTGCACCGGCTGACGGACAAGAAGATCGCCGACCAGCGCCGCGATATCGGCATGTGCTTCCAGCGCTTCAACCTGTTCCCGCACAAGACCGCTCTGGAGAACATCACCGAAGGTCCGGTCCAGGTCAAGGGCCAAAACAAGGACCAGGCCCGGGCCCGCGCCCTCGACCTCCTCGAGCGAGTCGGGCTCAAAGACAAGCCCGCGGCATACCCCTCCCAACTTTCGGGTGGGCAGCAGCAACGGGTGGCGATCGCCCGCGCGCTGGCGATGGACCCCAAACTCATGCTGTTCGATGAGCCGACCTCCGCGCTCGACCCCGAACTGGTCGGCGAAGTGCTCGCGGTCATGCGCGAACTGGCCCAATCGGGGATGACGATGATCGTCGTCACCCACGAGATGGGGTTTGCGCGAGACGTGGCCGACCGGGTCGTCTTCATGGACGGCGGGGTGATCGTCGAGCAGGGTTCACCCGACGAGGTCATCCGCAACCCGCAGCATGCCCGCACCCGCAGTTTCCTCCAGCGGGTGCTCACCGAACATCCGGCGGCCTAGGCGGTTTGCCTGCCGGGCCGGGCTGGGTCCCCCACCTCCCACCGGTCACACTTTTCCCGCCTGAACCGCCCACCGTGCGCTTCGCACCCCAACTGTCGGGGTGCGAAGCGCACGTTTCCTAGGCGAAGCCCGCCCGCAACGCCGCACGCCCCTCACCGACCAGAACTGCTCTGCTCCCATTGCTCGGCGCACGAGCCGTCGTATCGCCCGGATACCGCGACCGGCTCGCCGACCACCTGGAGCACGCCCCGGAACCGTTCCCAGCCGAGGTTCCACGAAGCCCAGGTGCGCAATTGGTCACCGCGGGTCGCCAAGGCACACGAAGACACGTCCCGGGGGAAACTCGACAGGATCGCCGGCGCGGCGTCCCGCGACAACGTCTGCAGATAGGACACATCGACCCGGCCGGTCTGCGCATACCGGGCCGCATTGAGTTCGGCCACCCGGGCGTCGACGTTGATCGCCGTCAGCCCGATCGTCAGGGCCGCCGCGGCATACAGGGCCGAGCGCACCGACCCCCGCCACCGCCAGCCCAGCGCACCGGCCCCGGCCAGCAGCAACACTCCGGCGAGCCACACCTCCACGGTGACGGCAAAGACCCGGGCCGTGGTGTAGCCGTAGGCCTCCTGGTACAGCGCCATCCGGTGCAGCGCCGAGGCCACGACGAGCAACGCGGCCAAGAGGAGCGCCCCGCTGACCACCCGCTTGAGACGCCGGTCCGCGGCCCGCTTCTCGGGTGCCCAGACCCGGATCGCCGCCAACACGATGACCGTCAGGAACGTCACGACGCACAACTGACCGAAGCCGGCCCGGGCGTACTCGGCATACGTCAAACCCGTCGTCGTGAGCACATGGTCGTGCCCGCCGAACAGAGCACTGGCCTGGGCCGCCAAGAAGATGACGAAGGTGACGAGCACGGCGCCCGCGGGCAAGAGCCAGTCGACGCGCCGGGCCACCGGGCGCACCGTGAGATTCTCGGTAAAGTCCACGCGCGGCGGATTGAGCCCGACATAGGCGGCGGTCAACGCCAGGCCGGTGACGAAGAACCAGATGAACGCGCGGGTCGTGATCTCCCCCCACCTCAGGTCGGGCACGATCGCGCTCAGCCACGACCCGACAATCGCATCGGCCGACGCGAACAGCGCACCGAACACGATGAAGGCGAGCAGCGCCAGCGCGCCGGACCGCAGCAACACCCACAGGTTGCGCCGCCCGGCCACGACGCCGACGGTCCGCCCAAGCAGCGGCAGGCCGCGCGTCGAGGCCCCCGCCCAGGCGAGCGCAGACAGCAGCATCCCCACCAGCGTGCGAGCTCGGGTGAACGCCGACATGAACAGCGGCACGGCCATCACCAACCCGAGAATCGCCAGGTCGGGTTCGGCCCGCAGCGTAATGAGCGCGGCCCCCAGCAGACACAGCGCCCACACGGCCATCGCCCACGGGCTGCGCCAGGCGCGCGCCGCGACGAACGCGAGCGACCCGCCGGCCGCCAGCACGACGGTGACCGCAATCCCCAATCCGTTCGCGAGCGGCAGCACGATAGCGGCGAGCACTCCGATCGCGGCGGCGGCGCTCACCACGGCCAGTTGCGGGGTGCTTACCCGTTCGGGCCAGTACGACCCCAGCGGTCGCGGCGGCGGGGTGGGGTATGCCGCCCCGGTCCCGTAGGCCGTCGCAGGCGTGGGGTATGCCGCCCCCTCAGGCCGAGGCGCTCCCGGCACGGGTGGGATCATCACCAGGCTCGGCTGAGCGCCGAACGAGTCGGGCGGTCGCAGCGCGGCGGGCGGCATACCGTCGGCGGCAGGTGCGGGAGCGGAGCCGGATTCGCGGGAAACCACGGCGACTCCTGGGGATTGCGTGGGGGGCGTGGCAGGTGGCCGGAGCGGGAGCCGGACCCGCAAGTGGGCACCCGCGGGGGCGTCGAGGGCGTCGATGTGCCCGCCGTGGAGTTCCGTGATCCAGCGGGCGATGGCCAGCCCGAGGCCGGACCCGCCGGTCGTCGGGCACGCGGTGCCGAACCGTTCGAAGAGCCGATCCCGCTGGGCCGCGGGGATGCCGGGCCCCTGGTCGGTGACGTCGAGGACCCAGGTGTGGGCGTCGGCGCGGGCGCTCAGCCGCACCAGACCGCCGGCGGGGCTGTGACGGTCGGCGTTGTCGACGAGGTTGGCGACGACCTGGGCGAGCCGGGCCGGGTCGGCCGACACGGTGAGGCCGACCGGGCTCACGTCGACTTGGTGGGTGACTGCGCGGGAGCGCAGTTCGGCCTCGGCGACGCAGGCGGTGAGGAGTTCGGCGACGGTGATCGCCTCGAGGTGCAGCGGCGTGGCGCCGCTGTCGACGCGCGAGAGGTCGAGCAGGTCTTGGACGAGGTCGGAGAGGCGTTCGGCCTGGGCCAGGGCGGTGCCGAGGGTGCGCTCGTCGGGGGCGACGACGCCGTCGGCGAGGTTCTCCAGGACCGCGCGTTGGGCGGCGAGGGGGGTGCGCAACTCGTGGGAGACGGTGGCGATGAGGGCCCGCTGGCGTTCGTCGTGGGCGGCCAGTTCGGTGCTCATCGCGTTGAAGGAGGTGGCGAGTTGGCCCACCTCGTCGCGGGAGGTGACCTCGATGCGGATGCCGCGGTCCCCGTCGGCCATCCGCGCTGCGGCCCTGGTCATCTCGCGCAGCGGCGCCACCATGCCCCGGGCCAGCCACTGAGTGACCCCGAGGGCAGCGGCGATGGTGACCGGCACCGACACGAGCGAGGGGACCCCGGCGAGGCGCCCGATGGTGTCGACGACGAGAACGGCCAGGGTACTGGCGACGACGAGCAGGCCGAGTTTGACCTTGAGGGAGGCGATGCCGGCGAGCGGACCGGGGGTTGCGGCGTGAGCGGAACCCGCCGCCGGGCTCGGGACACTGGTGGTGGGTGTCGGTGCGGCGCTCACGGCCGGGCCTCCACGGCATACCCGACGCCGTGCACGGTGCGGATGCGTTCGGCGCCGATCTTGGCGCGCAGCGACTTGACGTGCGAATCGAGGGTGCGGGTGCCGTAGGCATCGGACCAGCCCCAGACCTCGGCGAGAAGTTCCTCGCGGGTGAAGACCCGGCCGGGTGCGGCGGCCAGGGTGGCGAGCAGGTCGAACTCCAACGGGGTGAGATGGACGTCGGTGCCGCGGACGACAACCCGGCGGGCCGCACGGTCGATCATAACCCCGCCGACCGTGGTGGGCGCGGTGGAGTGGCTGGGGGCGGCCAACTCGGCGGCGCGGTCGACCCGGCGCAGCAGCGCCTGGACCCGGGCGACGACCTCGCGCATCCGGAACGGTTTGGTGACGTAGTCGTCGGCGCCGACGGCCAACCCGACGATGACGTCGTTCTCGTCGTCCCGGGCGGTGAGCATGAGGATCGGCACCGGTCGGATCGCCTGGACCCGTCGCGCCACCTCCAGCCCGTCGAACCCCGGGAGCATGAGGTCGAGGAGCACGAGATCGGGTCGTTCGGTCTCGAAGGCCGCGACCGCCCCCGGCCCGTCGACGGCGCGGGAGACGGCATACCCCTCCGCCTGCAGCCGCAAGGTGAGCGACTCGTTGATGACCTCGTCGTCCTCGACGACGAGCAGGCGGGCCCGCGGCTGATTCATACCCGTGAGCCTAGGCACGGTCGTGCGGGCGTCGCGGGAGGGGAATGTGCCGATCCCGTGAAGATGGCCCCTCCCGAGCTAGCCAATCACCTTGGCCACCGTGGTGAGGCGATGCTCGACAAGGGCGCGGCGTCCCCAGCGAGAATCTCAGGATCCCTCCCGAGAAAGTGGACGAGACCAGTCCCCGTGATGACCGCAGGGCACACTAACCGAAAGCTGGCAGGTCGATCTGTTCGAGGATACGGCTGAGTCGGCGCGCCCCGACGATGAGTTGCCAATAGCAGAGTCGCAGGCACTTGAGGGGCAGAGTTGCAGGGATTTGAGGGGCAGAGTTGCAGGATGGGGCATGCCGCGCTTATCGAAGGAGCGAGACTTGCCGCTCGGTCATCGCCTCGACGGCGAGTCTCGCTCCTTCGATCGGCCGACTCGGGCGCAGGCTGTCCCGCGCGGCAAAATCGCGTCAGTCCTCGCGGAGGGCGTCGATGATCGCCGGGCGCAACGCAGATGCGGGGATCACGGCATCGACCGAGCCGACCTCGACGGCCCGGTGGATCGAATGGATCGCGTCGAACTCCGCCGCCACCAGACCCAGCACCTCGGCGCGCACGGACGAGCGCACCGCCGCCAGTTCGGTGACGAGCGCGGCGCGACGCGCACCGTGAGCCGAGGCGACCTCGCGCGTCAACGACGCCACCCGCGGATCGGCGGCCGTCCGGGCATCGACCTCCCGCGCAAACACGACGGCCGCCGCCGGCGCGCCCCCGATCACCGAGGCGAACGAGCCCTCCACGGCGAGCACCCGCATCCCCGGGTTGAGCGCCTTGGAGAACACGACGAACGCGCCCCCGTGGTAGCGCGACACCACGACGAACACGATCCGCCCGACGAAGTTGACGACCGCCCGCCCGATCTCGGCGCCGTACTCCAACTGCAGCGCCCGCATCGACTCCGGCGACCCGTCGAACCCGCTCAAGTTCGCCAGCACGACGAGCGGCCGGTTGCCCGATGCGGCGTTGATCGCCCGCGCCGTCTTCTTGCTCGAGCGCGGAAACAGCGTCCCGGCGGTCAACGTCTGCGGCCCGTCTGCCGGCGGGAACCCACGCCGCGCCACGGCCCGCGACTCGATGCCGACCAGGCAGACCGGCATACCCCCGAGGTGGGCGTCGGTGACGACCGAGGTGCCCGCGTCCGCCATCCCGGCCCACCGTTCGAGCATCGGGTGATCCTGGTCGGACACCGCCCGCATGAGGGTGCGGATCGAGAACGCCTTCTTCCGCTCGGGGTTGGTCGCCGCCGCGAAGATGTCCCCGACCGTCGTGAACCCGCTGTCGACCGGATCGTGACGGTATGCCGTGACGTCCCGGTCGTGCGGATCGCTCGTCGGGGCGGGGCGCGGGCCGAGTTCGCCGGGCGCGGCATACGAATGTTCGTAATGCGCCAACAAGATGGCGCTGGCCTCGGCGAGATCCTTGGCCCAATACTGCGCCTGCCCGTTGGGGCCCATGACCCGGTCGTAGCCGCCGATGCCGAAGTTGTCCTCGGCGCTGACGCCGCCGGAGAAGTCGAGCGACTGCTTCCCGGTGAGGACCATCGCCGACTCCGGGGTCATGACCAGGATGCCCTTGGTGTGCATGAGCATCGTTGCCTCGGCGTTCCAGTAGGGCTGGGCGCCGACGTTGATGCCGGCGACGACGACGTTGATCTCGCCGCCCGCCTGGGTGAACTCGACGATGCGCTTGAGCGCGCGGGCGACGGCATCCATGTTCTCGGTGCCGGAATCCATGGCGATCCGGGCGCCGGCCGAGAGGGCGAACCATTCGACGGGCACACCGATTTCCTCAGCGAGGTCGAGGGCGGCGACGATCCGGTCACATTCGGGGGCGGCGACCGCGCCGAGGTTCTGCAGCGGATCCCCGCAGAGCAGGACTCGGTGGATGCCCTCGGGGTGGCGTGCCGTCGGGGTGGAGACCACGCCGCAGATGATGCCGGCCTCGTTGCGCCCATACGGCCGGTCCACGGGGACGAGGACGCCCCGCTCATCGAGGTCGTATTCCGCGGCGCTGCCACCCGGGCCGGCCACGAGGGACACCAACTCGTAGGGATAGACCAGGCCGCGCCGCCGCGCCCGCATGACCTTCTCGGCATACGTATCGAGCGGGGCGAGCGGGGCGGTCGGGGGCTCCTCGATGCTGACGACGACCCCGGTGCCCGGCTGGGCCGAAAAGCACGCGACGAGCGGGGTCAGCGAGCCGTCGCTGCGGATGACCCGCCCCTCGATGCGCAGCTCCTCGATGCCCGCCCCAGCAGTCAGCGGCGCGATCCGGCCGGCGAGGGCCGTCAGTTGGTCGAGATCACTGGACACCGGCGGCCACACGTGCAGCCAGACCTCGTTGAAGTCGAGCCGCGCCCCGGCGCCGCCGCGGGCAGCCCTGACCCGCCGGATTCCTTCCAGGCATGAGGCGATGGCCCGCTCGAGGTGGGGCAGGGCGACGATCGCGCCGTCGGCATCCCGGACCACGCCGAACTGGCGCACCTGCGCGAGCGCGACGAGCCGCTCGTCCGTGGGGTTGGCGTGCGCGCGGGCGTGGAGGAGGACGACGTCGGCGGGGGCCTCGAGACGGGTGAGGTCGAAGTCGCGCAGCCGCCACAGGTTGAGGCGCCGCCCGACCATGGGGTGGACGTCGCGCACCGGCCGATCCTCGACAAGTGCGCCCGCCGGCGACGGATCGGGCCGGAAGGTCGCGTAGCCGATGCCGCGCTCGGATCCGGCGATGATGCCGACGGCCACCCGGCGCACCTCGTGAGCGACCGGGAGGGCGGCGAGACGTTCCCCCAAGGCGGCGGTGCGAGCGTCGGCGTCGAGGGGCGCTTCGGGCCACTCGAGATAGAGGTCGAGCACGCCCTCGCTGCCCGCCGGACGGGCCGCGATCTGCTCGGCGAGGGTGTGCGCCAACTCCGAGTCGGCGGTCAGCTCGTCGAACCGCCCCACCGTCGAGACCAGGTGCGATGCGCGCCCGTCGAGCACGTAGTCGACAGCCGCGCACGGCCGCCCGCCCGCGGCATACTCCCGGGTCTCCCCCAACCCGTGCTCGTGGTAGTGCCGGCGGATGAGGACAGCGAGCATGGGTTCGCTCTCCGGTATGCCGCGCCGCAGCCGCTCCCCGAGGAACGTCGCGATCGGCTCGGGGATCTGGGCGAGCCGGTCCAATCGGGCCGCTCGGTCGGGACCGGCGGGCACCTGGGTGAGCGCCTCTATTTCCGGGCCGACCTCGGCGAGCACCGCGACCCGGGTGGCGTCCATGTGCGGCTGGTCGAACCAGCGGAAGAGCACGCTGCGGGCCAGTTCGCCGACGACCGGGAACCGGACCTGGGTGGCGACGACGAGCCGGTCGAGGACGTCGCGGGCGCGGGTGGCGGATTCGCCCGCGGGTGGGGCTTCGCCGATCCAGGTGCGCAGCAGCGCGGTGGCGAGGTGCACGTCGGGGGCGGTCCGTTGCTGGGCGAGGAAGATCCGGAAGACCGCCTCCTCCAGGGCCGGGGTGCGGTCGAGGTCGGCGGCTGTGGCGGGATCGAGGTGGGGGCGGCCGTAGTGGCGCAGCACCCTCGCGAGTTTGGCGCGGAAGGCCTCCGGCAGGCCGCCGCGGTCGGGATCGAGGCTTTGCAGGTAGGTGTGGAAGTGCTCGCGCGGGCTGTGGACCTCGTGGTCGACGTGTTCGTCGGCGCCGACCGGCCGGTTGCGGGAGAGTTCGGCGAAGTCCGCGAAGGTGTCGAGGAGGGCGAGTTCGCAGTCCCGGGGCGTGCTGCCTGCGGTGGGGTCGGGGCTGGCGATTCGTATGCCGCGTTCGGCGAGGTAGCCGCGCACGAGCGACTCGCCCTCGTCGGGTTCGACGTCGTAGCCCAGGAGCATCGCGGTGAGGTCGGCACAGTAGTTGGTGAGGTCGGCACAGTAGTCGGTGCGGTCGGCACAGTAGTCGTCGAATGCGCGCTGCCCCGCCGCTGCGTCCGTTAACAATCGACCAATAGGTGGGTTGTGAACGCCCTGGTCCGTCAACAATCCACCAATAGGTGGGTTGTGAACGCCCTGGTCCGTCAACAATCCACCTATTGGTCGATTGTGTACATCGGGGGCGGCGGGTTCGGTGGGTTCGTCGGACTCGTCGGGTTCGCCTGGTTCGCTGGGTTCGGCGGACTCGTCGGTTTCACCCGCGGGAAGCGGCTCGATGCGCAACAGCGGGGCGCCCGTCTCAACTTGGGCGCCGACGCTCACCTGCAGGTCGCGGACCACGCCCCGCGCCGGCGCAACGAGCACGGTCTCCATCTTCATCGACTCCAGCACGAGGACCGGCGCCCCCTCCTCGACCACGGCACCCTCGGCGAGCGGGGTCGCGACGACCAGGGCCGGGGCCGGCGAGCGCACCACCCCACCCTCGTCGCGACCGACCCGATGGGTCACCCCGTCGACCTCGACGAGCTGCGTGGCGCCATGAGTGGCCGTGACGAGCCGGTAGGTGCGCCCGGCGTGCTGGAGGCGGCTGGTCGCAGGAGTGAGGCGTTCGAGGCTGACGTCGAGGGTTGCCGACGGAGCCGCCCCACCCTCGGCCGCAATGGCCACCCGGTAGCGCTGCGGCCCCAGCCGCCAGACCGTCACTCGGTATGCCGTCCCGCGCAGCGTGAGCGTCACCGCCTGTCCGACCCGGTGCTGCACCTGCGGGCGGCCGCCGCGCGCGGTCTCCATCAGCCGATCCCGCTCGGCGGCCTCTTGAACCAGGTAGGTCTCGATGCCAGCGACCGCCACGGCAATTCCGCTGTCCCGGTGCCCGACGAGGCGCCCCTCGCCGCGGACCCGATCGATCCATCCGGTGTCGGCGGTGCCGTCGATGACCTCGGGCTGGTCGAGCAGGTCGAGCAGGAACGACTTGTTCGTCGCGCCACCCTCGATGACGACGGTCGTTTCCGTGAGGGCCCGCCGGAGCCGGGCCAAGGCCTGCGCCCGCGTCGGGCCCCAGGCGATGATCTTGGCGATCATCGAGTCGAAGTCGGCGGGGATGAGGTCGCCCTCGGCGACCCCGGTGTCGACCCGGATGCCCGGCCCACTCGGCAGGTCGAGCAGGGCGATCCGGCCCGGGCTCGGCGCGAAGTCGCGGTCGGGGTCCTCGGCGTTGAGGCGCGCCTCGACGGCGTGCCCACGGGCCTGGGGCCGCTCCCCCTCGAGCCGCCCACCGGCACCGACATGCAACTGGAGCGCGACCAGGTCGGTCGCGGTCACCTCCTCGGTGATCGGGTGCTCGACCTGCAGGCGGGTGTTCACCTCGAGGAAGGCAAAGGTGCCGTCCTGGGGACGGAAGAGGAACTCGACAGTGGCGGCACCGGCATACCCGACGGCGAGCGCGAGTCTCTCGGCACTCTCGGTGAGGGTGCGTGCCTGCTCGGCCGTCATGACCGGGGAGGCGGACTCCTCGATGACCTTTTGGTTGCGGCGTTGGATCGTGCAGTCGCGCACGCCGATGGCCCACGCGGTGCCCCGGCCGTCGGCGATGACCTGGACCTCGACGTGGCGGGCGCCGGTGACGAGGCGCTCCAGGAAGACCACGCCCGACCCGAAGGCGCGCTGGGCCTCGTCGCGGGTGAGGGTGTACGCGGCGGTGAGGTCGGCGTCGCTGGTGACCGTCCGGATGCCGCGCCCGCCGCCGCCTGCGGTGGCCTTGAGCATGAGTGGGTAGCCAATGGTCCGGGCGGCGGCGAGCGCGTCGTCGAGGGTGTCGACGCCGCCGCGACTCCAGGGGGCGACGGGCACGCCGACGCTTTCGGCGAGGAGTTTGGAGCCGATCTTGTCGCCGAGTTGGCGCATGGCGGCTGGGCTGGGGCCGATGAAGGTCACCCCCATGCGGGCGCAGAGGTCGGCGAAGGCGGCATCCTCGGCGACGAAACCCCAACCGACCCAGGCGGCGTCGGCGTTGGTTTCGCGCAGCGCTTTCTCGAGGCGGGCGTGGTCGAGATAGGGACGGTCGGCCGCCGGGCCGAGTTCGTATGCCGTGTCCGCCTCGCGCACGAACATCGCGGTCCGCTCGGCCTCGGTGTGGAGGGCGATGATCTCGATGCGGTGCCCGTCGCCACTCGGGGCTGCGGCCGCGGCGTTGAGGTCGCGGACGGCGTGGATGAGCCGCATCGCGGCCTCACCCCGGTTGACGATCGCGACGCGAGAGAACTTCGGCACTGATTGAGGGTCGCATGTGATCTAGGTAACGCGCGAGTAACCGGCTGCGGCGGCGCGCCGGGGCTTGCGGGGTAGTTCGGTGGCTTGCGGGGTGGTTCGGGGGCTTGCGGGGGCGGTTCAGGTGAGTTGGCGCGGTGGTTCAGGTGGGAAAGGGGCACTTCGCACCCGGACATTTCGGGTGCGAAGTGGACGGTGGGCGGTTCAGGCGGGAAAGGGGTGAAAGGTGGGGCGCGACACGCGGGGGGTTCGGTGCGGGTTCGGCGCGGGATGGGTGCGCGGCATAGCCTCGAGGCATGCACTTGGGTTTGGACTTTGGGACCACGTTCACCGTCGTCGCGCATGTCGATCGTGGCAACTACCCGGTGGTGAGCTTCTACGACGCCGACGGGGAGGCCCACGACCGCTTCCCAAGTGTGGTCGCGCAGGAGGGGGACGCGCTCGTCTTCGGCTTTGCCGCCGTGGCTGCGGCCCCGCGCGGCGCACCCCTTGTGCGCTCCTTCAAAAGGGCCTTGGCCGACCCTGGGGTACAAGCAGATTCGCTCCTGCGCGTGGGCTCCCTCGAGGTGCCGATGCTCGAGCTGCTCGTCGGCTACTTCACGGCCGTGCGCGAGGCGCTGGCCACCTCTTCGACCCTGGAAGGCACCCTCGGTGACGAGTGCCCGCGGACTGTGCTCGGCATACCGGCCCAGGCCCACAGCGCCCAGCGGCTGCTCACGATCGAGGGGTGCCGACGTGCGGGGTTCGATGTCGTTGCCCTTGTCAACGAACCTTCGGCCGCGAGTTTCGAGTTCGCCCACCGGCAGGCACGCTCGATCAGTTCGCGGCGCAACGTTGTCGTCGTCTACGACCTCGGTGGGGGCACGTTCGACGCCTCGCTCGTCAGTCTGGAGGGGACCAGCCACGAGGTGCTTGACTCGTTCGGGATCAACCGGCTCGGCGGCGACGACATCGACGAGGCGTTCGCGCGAGCCGCGCTGCGGGTCGCCGGGGCCGAGCCGGCCGCGGTGCCGGGAGCGGCGTGGGAGGCGCTGATCGCCGAATGCCGCGACGCCAAGGAACGCCTCACCCCGCAGACCCGCCGGGTCGCCATCGAGGTGCCCGGTACCGCTGGTGGGGACGACCCGGACGAGGCGCCCACGACCCTGGTCACCGTGCCGGTGACCGACCTCAACGGGGCGGCCACGCCCCTGGTCGAGGCGACGATCGAGGCGATGACGCCGTTGCTGCCCGACGAGGAAACCCTCGACGGGGTCGCCGGCATCTATCTCGTCGGCGGGGCCAGCGCCCTCCCGCTCGTGCCGCGGCTGCTGCGCGAACGCTTCGGTCGGCGCGTTCACCGCTCGCCGCTGCCGAGCGCGTCGACCGCCGTGGGGTTGGCGATCGTCGCCGACCCCGAGGCGGGGTTCTCGCTGACCGATCGGCTCTCGCGCGGGTTCGGGGTGTTCCGGGAGATGGGTGCGGGCGAAGCGATTTCGTTCGACCCGCTCCTCGATCGGCGACTGGTCCACGTGCGCTCCGAGGCGGGCGCCGCGACCGGCTCAGGTGCCGACGAAGAGGTCGTCATCACCCGCCGCTACCAAGCCGCCCACAACGTCGGTTGGTTCCGGTTCGTCGAGTACTCGACGATGGACGCCGACGGCGTGCCGCGTGGTGACCTATCCCCCCGGGGAGAGATCGTGTTCCCGTTCGAGGATGCGTTGCAGGCGGATTCGGATGACGCGGCAGTGCGCGGGGTGCCCGTCGAGCGCCGCGGCGAGGGCCATCTCATCGAGGAGCGGTATGCCGTGTCCCCCTCGGGCATCATCGCCGCGACCATCACCGACCTGACGACCGGATACCGGCAGGAGGCCCGGCTCGCGGCCACCGCCTGATTCGGCTCGCAGCCCTCGTCGGGCCGGCCGTGTGCGCCCGCCAAGGCTGTCCACATGACCCAAGCGGGGCGCGGTAGCCCGCGCTCGGGCCCTCGAGGGAGCGAGACTCGCCGTTCACCCACGGGCGCAACGGCGAGTCTCGCTCCTTCGATGCGGCGTCCGCCGCGGCGCGAGAGGGATCGCGGCATCCCTCGTCGGCGGCCCCGCTCTGGTGGTGGATCGTCCGGGTCCCAACCCAGACGATCCACCACGAGAGCCGGGCGGGGCGGCATACTCGATTGATGGCACCCTCAGGTATGCCGCTAAAGCCTGCGTCGACTCGTCGCGCCTAGGTCAAGAGTTCCTGGCGACCGAAATGCTCGGCGAGGCGGTCTACGTCGACGAAATCACGCGCGGCCGCACGATCGAAAAGGGCAATCACTTTACGTCCAACAAGATCGCGCGCAGGCAGCGTGGGACCGACCTGTGTGAGTATCGGCGCGGACGTGGGGCTTGCGTCCACGGCCAGGTCAACGAGCACCTTGCCCTCCCCAAGGATCATCAACCGCCGAAAGCCGTCCGCCACGCGCACCCGCGACACACGCCAGCCGCGGGCCTCTGCAGCACCTATGAGCGCTTGTTCAGCGGCATCCACCCCTCCACTACCCGGCGAGGTGAATAGATCCAGGTCCTGAGTGGGGCGATTGGTCAGACCCAGTGCGACCAGCGCGGCGCCCCCGGCCAGCACGAAGCCGCGGCTCTCCTGAAGTTCAAGAAAGAGCCTGGCAACTTCGATCTGAAACTCAGTCAAGGGAACATCAGACTCAAGCGGCTTCATGGACACCCGCTCGATCCCCGTCGCACTCCCGAGTAAGAACCGCCTCCCACGCAGCGCGCAACTCGGCCGACAGGATAAGGTCCGGCCACAGGTCAATGAGTAGGGCGCCATCCACGTATCGCTCGATATCAGTGCCAGCCCCCTCACGCAACACCATTTCGTAAACACGAGCTCGATCATCTCGTTCTCGCATCCGAAATACACGCTCCGGCTGCGACCAATTGATCGCCAAGGGGAGAGCGACGTCTGCCAACGCTCTCCCAGGCGGCAACTGCGGCAGTCGATCGGGCACCTGATAGCGCTGGCCGTGGGCGCCCATGACTTCGTGGAAGACGAGGCGGGGGGAGACCGTGACCTGGAAACCCAGCGCGTTGAGGAGTCTGCTCAGCGTGTCCAGCGAAGGCGACTTCCGGCCATTTTCGTATGCCGAGATGGCGGTTCGAGACGTGCCGGCGCGGCGCGCCAACTCCGACTGGCTGATCCCAGCGACCTTGCGCGCCTGCTCGAGCAAGGACTTGTCTTCCATGGCTCCAGGGTAGGTCATCAGTATCTGATTGGATACCTCTCGCGCTTCGATGCCCGCCTTCGGCGACAAGACCTCCGGCCCGCTCGGGCGCTGTGCGCCGCGCCATGAACCGCAGCAGGTAGGGATACGGGCGGGCATTTCGGTCATGGAGCCACTCGGCATCCACCCGTTCAGCATGCCCTGTGACGTCCTGTGAGCACTCCCGGCCCACCCTTGCTCGGCACGGGCGCGAGTTCCTCACCGACCGGCGATACTCGTTCGCACCACGGCGAAGGCCCCTGACCAGGGGTTTTTCCCGGGTCAGGGGCCTTCATGCACATGCGTGGCGGGTGAAGGATTCGAACCTTCGTAGCTTTCGCGACGGATTTACAGTCCGCTCCCATTGGCCGCTCGGGCAACCCGCCGGGTGCGCATGGAAGGATAGCAAGCCCACGGCATACAACCCAATCCGTGCCCACCGACCGAATCAGCCGTTCACTCTCACGACCTTGACTCCCGACCACGGAAGGCGACCCAGATGGCCGACAGCAGTTTCGACATCGTCAGCAAGTACGACAAGCAGGAGGTCGCCAACGCCGTCAACACCGCGGCCAAGGAGATCGCCAACCGCTATGACTTCAAGGGCGTCGGCGCCTCCGTGCGCCTGTCGGGCGAGTCGATCGCGATGGAGGCCAACTCCGAGGAACGCTGCAAGGCCGTGCTCGATGTGGTCCAGACCTGGTTGGTCAAGCGCGGCGTCTCGCTCAAGCACCTCGACGTGCCCGAGGCCGGGCCGCGGGTGTCGGGCAAGGAGTACAAACTCGACGTGCCGCTCAAGATGGGCCTCACCACCGAGAACGCCAAGAAGATCGCCAAACTCATCCGTGACGAGGGGCCGCGCTCGGTCAAGACCCAGATCCAGGGCGACGAGTTGCGGGTGACGAGCAAGAGCCGCGACGATCTGCAGGCCGTCCAGCGGCTCGTCAAGGAGGCCGACCTCGACGTGGCGGTGCAGTTCGCCAACTACCGCTGACCACGGTCCAGGCGGCACTGGTGGAGCCCCATTCCCACCTCATCTCCTCTTATGCCGTCACGGCCCCTGGGCTTCCTCTACGTCGGTCTCTTGTCGCTCGTGACCCGCACGGCGCTCCTGGCCGGCACCGATTCGGTCGGAACTCGCGCTCCTTCAAGTTCAGGCCCTATCCTCGATCCGCTATGTCTGGCGACTTGAGCCGACACCAAGGAGCCGACGAGGGGACGTAAATGGGCAAGTCAGGAGGTGCACGTCGGGTCGACCCCGCGGATCGCGCCCAACTGGCGGAGTCGCCCGTGCGCTTCCGCCGCGTGCTGGCGCTGTTCCGCCCGCACTGGCTCCGAATGGTCCTCGTGGTCGTGGTCATCATCGAGGCATCGCTGGTTGCCTTGGGTCAGCCGCTGCTCATCCGCACACTCGTTGACCGGGCATTGCCCAACGGGAATCGGACGCTCCTGCTCCTTTGCGTTTTCGGCTTGGTGTCCGTGGCTGCCACCAATGGCATCTTGGGGATCGTTCAAGCCTGGTTGACAACCTCCGCCGGGCAAGCGGTGATGAGCGACCTACGCACCCGCGTCTTCGACCATGTCCAGAATCAATCGATGGACTTTTTCACGCGGACCCGGGGCGGTGAAATCCAGTCACGCTTGACGAATGACATCGGCGGCCTGCAAGCGATTGTCACCAACACGGCAACCTCCATCGTCACCAGTCTGACGACGGTCACTGCCACGTTGGTTGCCATGCTCGCCCTGAGCCCCCGCCTGACTATTCTCTCAGCAATCGTGCTGCCACCAGCCGTCCTCATGACGCGGCGCGTCGCCGTTCTTCGGAAGGACATCACCGCGGCGCGGCAGAAGACTCTGGCAAATCTGACCGGACAAATAAACGAATCCCTCTCAGTCAACGGGGCCCTCCTGACCAAGACGCTGGGCATCGCCGAATCACGAAGTTCGTCCTTCGCCAGCGATTCACGCGAACTTGCGAATCTGGAGGTGCGCTTCCGCATGGCGGGTCGCGGACGGATGGCGACCATGGACTTCGCCTTCGCGGCGATCCCGGCGCTCGTCTACCTCGCGGCGGGCTTTCCGGAATTCATGGGGGAGATATCACTCGGCACCCTGATCGCTTTTACCACCCTTCAGGCGAATGTCTTCAAGCCGCTGATGAGCCTGCTCAACCTCGGCGCGGATTGGGTTGCCGCGCTCGCGCTGCTGAGTAGGATATTCGGCTACCTGGACCTGCCGGTGGAGGTCGAAGAGCCTCACGACCCTCAACCCCTGGAGAACGTGCGCGGCCGCGTCTGCTTCGAGAAGGTCACCTTCCGATACACCGGCTCCGAAAGCAACGTACTCGACGGCGTATCGCTTACCATACCGGCAGGACACACGGTTGCCATCGTCGGCAAGACCGGGTCCGGGAAATCAACGATCGGACACCTGCTGGCACGATTGGCGGATCCGACCTCAGGCCGAATTACAATCGATGGCGTCGACATCCGTCAGGTCCGGTCGAAAGACCTCAGCCGGACCGTCGGCATAGTGAACCAAAGTCCCTATCTGACGCATTCATCAATCCGCGAAAACCTCCTGATGGGCAACCCCCGGGCCACCGAGGAAGAACTCTGGAAGGCCCTCTCCACCGCGCAGATATCCGACCTGGTCCGTAGTCTGCCAGAGGGGTTGGAGACGGTCGTCGGCTCTCATGGGTTGCGCTTGTCCGGCGGCGAGAAGCAGCGCATCGCCATCGCCAGAACCATCTTGAGCACCCCCCAGTTGCTCATCCTCGACGAAGCCACCAGCGCACTGGACACTCAGACGGAGCACCAACTGCAATCGGCGCTGGACGCTTTGACCCGGGGGCGGACCACGCTCGTTATCGCCCACCGCCTCTCGACCATCAAGGACGCGGATACGGTATGTGTGCTCAGTAATGGTAGGATTATTGAGCAAGGAACCTTCACTGAATTGGTGGAGGCCGGTGGGGCATTTGCGCAGTTGGCGGACGAAGAGGCCCGCGCCACGGATGAAGCCCCGCTCGCTCAGGAGGACACCCCATGAGGAAGACAGGGCAGCACCGTGCCCCGCGACGGTCATTCCGTCGCGGGCGTCATGCCGCGCTCTATGCGCTTCTCGTGGCCGGCGTGTCCATGGGTATGGCGACACTCGGACTGACCTGGGCCGCGACGAGCGCCTCCAGCCCGGTCGCCGAGCGGCTCGCCACCGCCGGTTCCCAACTCGCTGTCACAAACGGCCCCTCCGGAGCGGTCTGGACCGCCAAGTTCGATCCGGTACTGGTGGGAGACAGCCTCGCCTATCTCCAACTGAAGACCATCCGAACCACGTTTCTCAACGATCGCGCAGGGAAACGGGTCGTGGTCGACAACTGGCAAGACAGTTCGAGTTGGAAGACCATCGCCGTCGTGCGGCCCCGCGACGGGGTTGCCGAGTTCAGCCTGCCCGACCCCCTTGAGGTGACCCACCTTTACCGGGCGGTCATCCACCCAGGACCGGCCGAAGTTGCCACTCGTCAAGTTGAATATGCGGCCCCGCGCACGCGGCAAGACGACGGCCTGCCAACTGTGTACGTCGATACCGACGACGGCTCGCCCATCGGGGAAAGTGGCTCCGCTTGGGAGGGCCAACTGACCGTGAAGGGAACTGGGGACGGACGATGCGCCGACTCAAGTCCTGCGACGGCCAAGATCGCCGGCGTGGGCGATTTCTCGTGGGAACGCGACAAACCGGACATTGCCGTCACGCTCGCCCACGATGCCGCATTGTGTGGGTTGCCGAGCTCCTCGCACGTGACCCTCTACGGGGATCGGTATGATCGGTCGTTGCTGCGCACCAGCGTAGGGCTGCATCTCGCCACCAAATTGGACGGCTTGACGTGGACCTCTGACCTCATCCCCGTCGACCTCTACGTCAATGGCGAACTTCGAGGAGTCTACGGATTGGGTACCCGACACTCGTTCGCGACTCGCGGCTCGGTCACTCAGGACTCGTCAACGCCACAGATGTCCAAGTCCACACCCACGCCCCGAGCGGCATCCAAAGATGAATTCCTGCTGCGCTGGGACACGGATTCAAAAGAGCCGAACTTCATCAAGTTGGAGCAATACGGGTTGACCGTCGTGGAGCACGAATCCGGCAACGACGACGGCGAACTGACGCAAGAACAACGCGACTACGTGCGCACTTACCTCAGCAAAGCCGATGCCGCCCTGCGAGGTCAGGAGTTCACCGACAGCACGAATGGCTGGCGCGCCTACATCGACGAACGCTGCGCCGTGGACTACTACCTCCTCATGGAGTACACGAAGAATGTCGCCCTCACGGACCCCAGGGGCTCCTTCATGTACAAGGCCGCGGATTCGGCCAGCGGACCCGGCAAGTTGTGTTTTGGACCCGTTCAGGGTTTCGATGCCTCAATGGGGTCGACCGGGTTCCCCGGAAATCAGGCCAGCCCCACTGGCTGGTATCCCAACGGATCGGCGGCGACGACCAACACGTGGCTCAAACGGTTGAATGAGGACCCGGAGTTCCGAAAGGCCGTGAAAGCCCGCTGGCTTGAGGTGCGCGGCCACTTCTCCGACTTGCGAGGCTGGATCGATGACCAGGCGGCGCACCTGAGTTCGGGCGCGAAGTTCGACTCCAACCGCTGGAACAGCGTCACTCCCCGCGATGAGTCACACATCGTGCACGGCGCCTGGTCGACCGAGGTGGCAGCGTTGTCGACCTGGACTGCGGCGCGCACCGATTGGTTCGACAGCCAATTCCACTGAGCGCTCCTCGTTCCCAGCGCCAGCACAGCGTGCGCCCCGAACACCCTGTATGCCGCCCGGACACACGTATGCCGCGCCGCCCCGACCGGAGGCAGCGCGGCATACGTGTGTGGTGACTCAGCCGAAGAGGTCGAGCTTGCCGTGCCGCTCGGCGAGCAGGTAGTAGAAGGTCACGCGGTTCTTGCGCTTGGACGCCTTCATCTGCGCGCACACGGCGTCGATGCTTGCCTGGAGGGTGGCGTCATCGTCGGTGAGGGCGAGCTTCTTCTTCATGAAGCCGTTCTTGACGCGGTCGGTCTCGGCCTTGTCGCTGCAGGAGACGAGCGAGGAGTCGGCCTTCTGCAGCGCGATGCCGCAGTGGCGGACGATGCCCTTGATGTGCTCGTCGGTGGCCTTCGGTGCGTACTTCCGGACGTCGGCTGCCCAGTCGGTCGCCATAGGTGCTCCCAGTTCGTGTCGGGTGGCACGGGCACCATTGCCCGCTGATCCCGACGATAGCGGCCCCGGCTTGGTATGCCGAGCAAGCACCCCACTGTATGGGTCGTGTCAACGCAACTCGGGTTTGACGACCTTGCCCATCGCATTGCGCGGCAAATTCTCCCGCAGATGCACCTGGCGGGGGCGCTTGTGGGCGGAGAGCCGGCCACCGACCCAGTCGGCCAGGGTCAAGCCGTCGACCGTGACCCCTTCGCGGGCAACGACATAGGCGACGATGCGCTGGCCCAGGTCAGGGTCGGGCTCGCCAACGACGGCAGCCTCGGCAACGTCGGGGTGGGCGAGCAGTTCGGTCTCGATTTCCCCGGCCCCAATCCGGTAACCCCCGCTCTTGATGAGGTCGACGGACTCCCGGCCGACGATCCGGTGGCATCCGTCCGGGGCGATGACGGCGATGTCCCCGGTGACGAACCAGCCGTCGGCGGTGAATGACTCCGCGTTGGCGTCCGGCCGGTCGAGGTAGCCGGGCGTGAGCGTCGGTCCGGCGATCTGGAGGCGGCCCAGGGTTTCCCCGTCGTGGGGCACCTCGGTCCCGTCCTCGGCCCGCAACCGGGTTCGTATGCCGCGCAGCGGCCACCCAACCCAGCCGGGCCGCCGCTCCCCGTCGGCGCGAGCCGCGACGGTGATGAGGGTTTCGGTCATCCCGTAGCGCTCCACGGGTTCATGGCCGGTGAGGTCGCGCAGGGATTCGAAAACCGGCCGGGGTAGCGGTGCGCTGCCGGAGACGAGCAGGCGGGCACCGGAGAGGGCACGCGCGGCGTCGGGGTCGGCGGCGATCCGGCCCCAGACGGTGGGGACCCCGAAGTAGAGCGTGCCCCCGGCGGCCGCGGCGGCGGCATACCCCTGCGGGAGCGGTCGCCCGGTGTGGATCAGGCTCGACCCGAGGCGGAGCGGACCGAGGAGACCAAGGACGAGACCGTGGACGTGGTTGAGCGGGAGGCCGTGGGCCAGGGTGTCGGCCGGGGTCCAGTCCCAGGCGTCCGCGAGTCCGTCGAGGCAGGCGGCGATGGCGGGGGCGGTGATGGGGACGCCTTTGGGGGCTCCGGTCGTACCCGAGGTGTAGAGAACGAGGACCCCCGCCGGGGCCAGCCGCTCGGAGGAGGCAGCCGCGACGACTGCGCCCGGAGGGACGCCGCCATCGGTCGAGGCGGGCAGACCCCCGGTGGGAACTTCCTCCGCGAGGGCCCCCCACGGGATCGCCTGACTGTCGGTGAGGACATGCCCCAACTCGCGAACGCCGACGTCGGCGGGCACCGGCACGACGGTCACCCCGGCCAGCAGCGCGGCCACGAGGGTGACGACCACATCGAGGCTCGGGTCGGCGCGCACCGCGATCCGGCCGAGCCCGGCCAGGTCGGGGACCCGAGCGCGGGCCGCGGCGAGCAACTCCACGTGGGTCAACGCGCCGTCGGGCATGACCACCCGGGCTCCGGGGGTGCGGCCCTCGACCAGGGCGGCCAGCAACGGCGACGCCACCGCGGTGCGCTGAGCGGCGCCGGCAGCCGCAGCCCCGTCCGGGGTGTCGCGGGGCGGCACGCGGCGCGCAGGAATCTCCTCAGCCATAGAGCGCCCTGCTCGCGAGCGCCTCGTCGAGTTCGTGGGCCTGGTCGCGCAGCGCCCGCCGCACCCCCGGCGTCAGATCCTCGCGAGCCAGGGCCCCCGCCGCCATCGCCGCGGTCGCCGGCGTCACCAGCGGGCGCGGGAAGGCGGCCTTGACGATCCGGTCCATCGCGTCGTCCCCGAACCACCCCGACATCCGCACCACCGCGTCCGGGAAGCGGGCGGCATACGGCTCGACCAACGTCGGGTCGGGCGCAAGCCACAACCCCCCGCCCAGCGCGAGCGCCTCATAGTTGGACAGCCGCTGGTTCGTCGTCAACTCGGTCCACGCCCAGCCCTTGCTCGCGACATCCGGGATGCATGCCCGGGCGCCCAAGGCGGCGAGCCGCCCCGAGAGGGTGTCGTCGGCGCGGCGCACCGCCTCGATGCCCACCTCGTCGAGCCGGCCCCGGCTCGCGAGGTTGCGCACGACCAGCCACCGGAAGTCGGCGTCGCCGTCCAGCCCGGTGGGCAGGTGGGCGCCGTCGAGCCAGGCGCGCAGCCGGTCCTCGTCGGTCGTCGTCCGGGCGACCAGCCGGGCCGCGACCACCGCCTGAGCCGACCCGGGCACCGCCTCGCGCAGCACCCGATAGCCGACACCGGCGACGCGCCCGACCGCCGAGGGGCCGGCCTCGGGCGGCAGGAAGCACGGGATGATCCGGTCCGTGAGGTGCGTGGACACCCGGGCGAGAATCCCGTCGTGCTGTTCCTGCGGTGCCGCGGCGGTGAACACATCGAGGGCCAGCCGCGGGTCGACGGTGCCGCGGTAGACCCCGCCGAGGAGGGCGCTCCACACGACGGCCCGAGCGGTCGCGTCCGGGATCGCCCCCAGTTGGGTCGTCAACGCCGAGAGCGTCGCTGGTGCCAGGTCGACATCGGCCCAGGTGAGGTCGCTCGCGTTGGGCACGACGACCGCGGCCGGTGGCGCCACCGCGAGGGCTTCGTCATGGGTCCAGTCCCCGGTGACCCGCACCGGCACCCGGAACACCTCCGCACCGTCGCTCCAGCCCGCGACGTCGAGGGTGTGCGGGCGGTCGGCGGGGTGGTCGGGCGGCACCCGGCGGCCCACCCAGCCGCCGAGTTCGGTCGAGATCGTGTCGGCGCCGGCGGTTTCCAGCCAGGCCCCGCTCCAATTGGTGAGGTCCACGCCCGCGGCCCGAGACATCGCGGCGAGGAACTCGCGCAACTCACCGTTGCCGAAGGCATGCTCATTGAGGTATGCCGTGACGCCCGCGACGAATGCCTCGTCACCGATGTGGGCGATGAGTTGGCGCAGGACGGACGCGCCCTTGGCGTAGGAGATGCCGTCGAAGTTGGTCAGGGCGGACAGGGCATCCGGGGCTGGGGAGCCCGCGACCGGGTGCGTCGACGGGGACCGCTCCGCGGCATACCCCCACATCTTGCGGCCGATCGAGAAGTCGACCCACGCCTGCGGGAAGAGCCCGGCCTGGGTGAGGGTGCGGTAGGCCATGTACTCGGCGAAGGACTCGTTGAGCCACAGGTCGTCCCACCAGCGCATCGTCACCAGGTCGCCGAACCACATGTGCGCCAACTCGTGAGCGATGGTGTTGCTGCGGACGAGCAGGTCCTCGTCGGTCGCGGCCCCGCGGAACAGGTAGGCGTCGCGGATCGTCACACACCCGGGGTTCTCCATGGCGCCGGCGTTGAACTCGGGAACGAACACCTGGTCGTACTTCCCGAACGGGTATCGGATGCCGAAGAGCGCGTGGTAGTAGTCGAAACTCGCGGCGGTCACCTCGAACATCTGCGGCGCCTGCGCCCGCAACTCGCGCTCCAGCGAGGCCCGCGCGTAGATGCCCATCGGGATGCCGTCGTGCTCGCTGCGGGCCACGGCATACGGGCCGGCGCAGACGGTGACGAAGTAGGTGGCGAGCGGCGGGGTTTGGGCGAGCATCCACCGGGTGCCGTCGCGTTGCTCGGCGCCGTTGCCGACGACGACCCACTCCGAGGGCGCGACGACGCTCACGGCATACGGGGCCTTGAGGTCGGGCTGGTCGAAGCAGGCGAACACCGTCGGGGCGGCGTCGAGGAAGAGGTGCCCGAAGACGTACTCACGCCCGTCGGCGGGGTCGACGCTGCGGTGCAGGCCCTGGCCGTCGCGCGAGTACGCCATGGTGGCTTCGACGTCGAGGAGGTTGTCCTCGCAGAGGTCGGTGAGGATGAGCCGTCCGTCGTGGAGGGCCGTGGGCGGGAGTTCGACGCCGTTGAGGCGGACCATGCCGACCCGGACCGGGCGCAGGTCGGCGAACGTGCGCGAGCCCGGCCCGGGCGTGTGGCAGCGGAACCGGATCGCCGTGCGCGACCCGAACTCCCGCGCCCCCTGGGTGAGGTCGAGTTCGACGGTCACGTGCTCGACGGTGATCGTTGCGGACCGCGTCGCTGCCTCGTCGCGGGTGAGGGAACGGGCTCGGGGCGTGGGCGGCATACGTCTCATCCTTGCGTATGCCGCACCCGCCGCGGCGGTGTCGCTGCTCACCCCACCCGTCCCCCCTTTCCCGCCTGAACAGCCCAACGTCCACTTCGCACCCCGACCGTCCGCGTGCGAACTGCCCCTTTCCCACCTGAACCTTGACCGGGCGCGGCCGCCGCCCACCCTCGAGACGCCCGCGCGCCCGGCGGACACCCGCACTCTCAGCGGGCCCGGTAACCCCCGCCGGCCATGGCCTCCAGGCGCGCGATCCGCTCCCCCATGGGCGGGTGCGTCGACATCAGGCGCGAGACGTCCGCCGCCCGGAAGGGGTTGGCGATCATCATGTGGCTCGTGTTGACCAGGGCCTTCGTCGGCGCCAGCGGCGCCCGGGCCGTGCCCATCTCGAGTTTGCGCAGCGCCGACGCCAGCGCCAACGGGTCACCGGTCAGGGCCGCGCCGTCCTGGTCGGCGTCGTACTCACGGGTCCGGCTGATCGCCAACTGGATCACCATCGCGGCGAAGGGGGCGAGGATCGCCATCGCGAGCGCCGCCAGCGGGTTGCCGCCGTTGCCCTCACGGTCGTTGCCGCCGCCGAACATCATCCCGAAGGACAGCATCTGCCCGATCGTCGCGATCACCCCGGCGATGGCGGCGGCGATCGAGGACGTGAGGATGTCGCGGTTGTAGACGTGCATCAGCTCGTGCCCGAGGACGCCGCGCAGTTCGCGTTCGTCGAGGAGGGCGAGGATGCCCTCGGTGCAGCAGACCGCCGCGTGCGAGGGGTTGCGTCCGGTGGCGAACGCGTTCGGGGCCGGCGTCGGCGACACGAACAGCGCCGGCATCGGTTGCCCCGCCTTCTGCGAGAGCTCGGTGACGATGCGGTACATCGCCGGCGCCTGCTCGGGCGTCACCGCGTAGGCATGCATCGCCCGGATCGCGAGTTTGTCGGAGTTCCAGTAGCTGTAGAACGTCGTCCCCACGCCGATGAGGGCGAAGATCAGCAGGAAGGAGCTGTTGCGCGTGTACGACGCCACGATCGCGCCCATCCCGAGCAGCACGGCCCAGATGAGTCCGAACAGGGCCACCGTCTTGAGGCCGTTGTGATGGTTATGCATATGTCCTCCAACGCCAGGGACGGCCCGCGGCGTTCCCCGGGCAGCCGATGAGGGCCGGTGCGGCCCGGCGCCACCGCGAGCGCGCCGGCGCGGCATACCAACTCATCAGGTCAGCCCGTAGAGCACCTGCGGCACGAACCCCGCGACGACGAGCAGCGCGGTCCCCGCGGCAAGCACCCAGAGGGTCCCGCCCCCGGCGAGCACCACGCGACCGGCCCGCGCCGGCTCCGGGTCGGCGAGCAGCACCGCAACGACCCTCAGGTAGGCAGCGATCCCCAGCACCACCGCGATCACCGCAACGACCGCGAGCGGCCAGAGTCCCGCACCGATGACGGAAGCGAGGGCCACCACCTTGGTCGCCAACCCGAGAATGCCCGGCGGTAGCCCCGCAAAGGTCACCATCGCGAGCAGCAGCGGACCCCCGACGTGCGGATCGCTGCGGGCCAGCCCCCGGTATGCCGCGAGCTCGCGGACCGCACCCGGCTCACCGCTCGCCGTGCGCCGGACCGCAGACAACGCCGCGAACGCGAGAAGGCTGGCCGCGGCATACGTCATGACGTAGCCGGCGCAGGCCCGCAGCCCGGCGGTCGAGAGCCCGATGAGCGGCAGCAGCACCCAGCCGCCCTGCGCGATGGTCGACCAGGCGAGCAGCCGCACGATGTCGCCCGCCCGGAGCGCGACGACCGTCCCGACGAGCATGGAGGCCACCGCGAGGGTGCCGAGTGCGAAGGCGAGGACGTGCGGATGCGTGCCCGAGGCGGCAAGTCCGACAAACGGCGTGAGCATGGCAACGAGCGCGGCCACGGCGGCGATCTTGCTCGCGGCGGCGAGCAGCGCAGTGACGGGCAAGGGTGCCCCCGCGAAGGCGGGCGGCGTCCACGCGTGGAAGGGGACGGCGGAGAGTTTGAAGCCGATGCCAGCGAGCAGCGCAAGGACGGCGACGAGCAGGACGGCCCGTCGCGCCGGGTCGGCCCAGGCGGTTGCGACGGCCGCGCCCGACCACGTGGGGTCGCCGGTGGCGACCAGCCACAGGGCCACCCCCACGACGAGCAGCGCGAACGACAGCAGCGAGGTGACCAGCAACGAGAGGGAACCGTGCCCGGCCCGGCGAGTGCCGCGGCGGGCGACGAGCGCGATGACCGGAAGGGTGGCCAGTTCGAGGGCGACCAGCCAGGTGCCGAGGTCGTGGGCAGCCGCCACGGCCACTCCCCCGGCGGCCGAGCCGAGGAGGAGGGTGACGTCGATGGCGGTCTCGCTGCCGCGTGAGGTCGCCTCGGGCGCAGCGGGGCCGCGGGTGTCGCGCATCATGAGGAGCGCGGCGAGGGTGGCAAGGAGGAGGCTGAGCTGCAAGGTGCTGCTCAGCGGTCCGGCCTGCCAGAAGCACTCACCGCCCGTAGCGCCGGTGCCCGAACTGGCTGGGAGGCACAGGGTGCGGGCGGGGGTGTCGGCGGACCCGATGGCGCCCGGAACCGCACTCGCGGCGGCGCCAAGGAGCGCGAGCACGCCGACCGCGAGGGGGAGCCGACGGCGGCCCGGCAGCAACGCGTCGAGGACGAGGACGAGGATCAGGCCCGCCGCGGGGATGAGCGCAGGCGCCAGGGCCCACCAGTTGAGGGTGATCACGGCAACCCCCCGAGCAGGGCGAGGACAGCGGGGTGGGTGATGTCGAGGACGAGCCAGGGCGCGACGCCCAGGGTGATGATGAGCAGGGCGAGGACACCGGCGACGAAGCGCTCGGCACCGCGGGTCTCGACGTCAAGGGGCGCAACGGTCTCGGAGTCGAGGCCCTCACCGGCCTCGGAGTCAAGGGGGGCAGCCGTCTCGGAGTCAAGGCCCGCACCAGCCGCAGCATCGAGGCGCGCACCACCCTTGGCGTCGGCTGCCGCACTGGTCTCGGTGGGGGCATCGCCCGCCCAGAGCAGGCGCGCCACCCGCAGGCAGTACCCGGCGGCGAGGACCCCGCCAACCGCGGCGAGCACGGCCACCGTGCGGAACACCACGATCCGCATCGGGTCGGCCGGGTGCCACGCGGCGAGTACCGCAAGGAACTCGCCCCAGAATCCCGCCAGCCCCGGCAACCCCAACGCCGCCGCCAACCCGAGGATGAGGGCGAACCCCCGATGCGGAGCGACCTCGCGCAGCGCGGGCCATGACCGGTCGAGGTCCACGCTGCCCCACCGCTCCTTGAGCCCTCCGACGACCACGAAGAGCAACGCCGAGATCACGCCGTGGGCGAGGTTGCCGATGAGGGCGGCCTGCAGCCCCGCCTCGGTGTTGCTCGCCATCGCGATGATGACGAACCCCATGTGCGCGACCGAGGAGTAGGCGATGAGCCGCTTGAGATCGCGTTCGACGAGGCAGACCAGCGAGCCCCAGAGGATGCCGAGCCCCCCGGCGATGGCCAGCCACGGCGAGATGCGCACAAAGCCCTCGGGGACGACGGAGAACGGCAACCGGATCAGGCCGTACGTCCCCATCTTCAGCAAGATCGCGGCCAACAGCACCGACCCACCGGTGGGCGCCGCCGTGTGCGCCGACGGCAACCAGGTATGCAGCGGCCACACCGGGACCTTGACCGCGAGGCCGACCGTCAACAGCAGGGCAACCGTCAGTTGGCGCCCCACGGGCAACCCCGCGCCCGCCGCAACCAGCGCGGACAGGTCGCTCGTGCCGGCCCAGGTGACGAGCAGCAGAATCCCGGCGAGCATGAGCGTCGACCCGGCCCCGGTGTAGAGGACGAACCGCTGCCCGGCGTCGGCCCGTGCGCGAGCGTCGTGCGGGTCACCGAAGCGCGTGATGAGCACCCACATGGGCACGAGGACGAGTTCGAAGGCGACAAAGAACAGGAGCGCATCGCCAGCCACAAAGGTCGCGAGGGCACCCCCCTCGACGAGGAGGAGGCACCCGGCATACGTGCCGGGCGACCCGCCGCCGGGCACGTATCCCGTCGCGAGGGCGGTCACGAGCACCCCGATGACCGCGGTGAGCAGCACGAGTGGGATCGAAATCCCGTCGACCCCGAGCCGCAGCCGCACCCCCACCTCGGGCAACCACGCGGCGTCGACGGTGGGCCGCTGCCAGGCAACCACCCCGGCCGCGCCCGCCGTGAGAGCCGCGGCCGTGAGCGCGACCCACGCCGCGGCATACCGGGAAAACCGGCGACCGACGACGATCAATCCGGTCCCGGTGAGCAGCGGGACCGCGAGCAGCAGCATCAGCGCCACGCGAACACCCCCAGCGCGAGCAGGGCGAGCAATCCGGCGACGACGAGCCAAGCCCCGTTGCGGGGACGCTCGGCGCGGTGGGCGCGGTCGAGGCGGCCCCCCGACACCCGGGCGGCGACAGCGCTGCCCCGGACGAAGCCGTCGATGACCTCGGTGTCGAGGAAGGCGACGCCGCGCGCGAGGGCAACGACCGCTCGGGCCAGGGCCCGGTATGCCGTGTCGGCCCCGAACCCGGTATCGAACCGGTGCCCGTGGCGGCCCGCGCATCGCACGCCTGGGTCGCCGGATCGGCCGAGGGCGAAGGCGAGTCCGCAGCCGACGGAGATGAGGACGACGGTGACGGCCAGCCAGATCCAGGACGCCTCGTGGAGGGTGAACAGGTCGAGGACGAGGACGAGGCCGCCGATGAGGGTGAGTAGCGCCAAGGTGACCAGGACAGCGCTGGCCGGGCCGCGACCCTGGCGACGCACGGCATCGGTGCGGTTGGGTTGGGCGTCGGTGGACGCCGCGTCAGCGGCTGGCTCCTCGTCGTTGGCGGTTTGGGCGATGACGAGGAAGGCACGGGTGCTGTAGGCGGCGGTCACGACGACGGTCGCGAGGAGCGAGCACAGGACAAACAGCCCCGGTCCCCTATTCATGGCGCCGGCGTAGACCTCGGCGAGGACGTGTTCCTTGGAGAGGCCACCGACGAGGAAGGGGACGCCCGCCAGCGAGAGCAACCCGATGAGGAAGGTCCACCGGCCCAGCCGCGAGCGCGTCCCGACGCCACGAAGCAGGCTCGCGGCGGTGCCGCCGGCGACGACGCCGAGCAGGCCGAGAGAGAGGAAGAGGAGGGACTTGAAGAGGGCGTGTGACCACAGGTGGAACAAGCCGGCATCCGGACCGTCGGCCGCTGGGGCGCTCGCCAGCGCGGAGAGCATGATGGCGACCTGGCTGACGGTGGACCAGGCAAGGAGCCGTTTGAGGTCGCTTTGGCCCAGGGCGAGGAGTGCGGCGAGGAGCATGGTGATCGCGGTGCTCACTCCGAGGACCCAGCGGGCGGACTCGGCCTGGGCGAACACCGGGAAGAGGGCGGCCAGGACGACGGTGCCGGCGGCGACCATGGTGGCGGCGTGGATCAGGGCCGAGGCGGGGGTGGGGCCTTCCATGGCGTCGGGCAGCCAGTCCTGGAACGGGACCTGGGCCGACTTGCCGAGGACCCCGACGACGAGGAGGGTGAGCAGGATGGCGCGCAGGACCGAATCGGGCCCGGTGCACTGCCCGAGCGGGTCACATGTCGGGGCCCCACCCCACGCCGCGATGACGCCCTCGAGGGAACTCGTCCCGGCTCCGGCGATCAGACCCACGGTGCCGAGGACGAAGCCGATGTCGGCGACCCGGGTGACGAGGAACGCCTTGTATGCCGCGCGCCGAGCGCTCGGTTTGCGGGACCAGTGCCCGATGAGCAGGTAGGAACACCACCCCATGACCTCCCACCCGATCAGGGTGAGGACGAGGTCGTGGGAGTGGACGAGGAGGAGCATGGCCGCCGTGAACAGCGAAACGGTCGCCGCGAAGGTGGGGTAACGGTCGTCGTCGCGCAGGTACCACGTGCTGTAGACCTGGACCGCCGCGGCGACGAGCGCCACGGCGAAGGCGACCGCGGCGGTGGCCCGGGAGGTGCCGAGGTCCAGGGGCAGGGAGACCGGGCCGAGGTCGAGACCGGGGACGAGCCAACCGAGGGTTTGCTGGTCCGTCGCGCGCGCCATCGCGTCGGCGGCGGCGATGGCGGTGAACCCCGAGGTGCCCACGGCGACGGCCCGCGCGGCGGCGTGCCAACGCTTGAGGAGCAGGCCGGCGATCGCGGCAAAGACCATGGTGAAGATGAGGACCTGGGGGTTCATGGGCGCTCACCGGCCGTCGGGACGCCCGATTGTTGACCGGGCTCGGTGTCAACAATCCACCTATTGGTCGAATGTTGACCGGGCTCGGTGTCAACAATCCACCTATTGGTCGAATGTTGACCAGGATCGGGGACCGGCTCGGGGACGGGGGCGGGGTCGTCGAGGTCGATGCGCCCGCGCGCCCGGAAGGCGGCGACGATGACGGCCAGTGCCACGACGGTTTCGGCGGCGGCGATCGTGATGACGAACAGCGGCAGCACCGAATTCACCGAATATCGGGCGCCGCCGAGCGACCCGCTCGCGACGAGGAGAACGAGCGCGCCGGAGAGGATGAGCTCAACGCCGACGAGGACGAGGATGGCGTTGCGGCGCATCAGCACCCCGGCCACGCCGAGCCCGACAAGTCCGGTCGCGAGGGCGATGGGGAGGAGGGCATGGATCATGGCTTCCTCCGGTATGCCGCGGGCGCCCCCACCCGGGACACGGCCAGAGCCGCGACCAGCGCCACGAGCAGGAGCACCGACACGGCCTCGAACGGCCACACCCAGGTCCCGAAGAGGTCGCTCGCCACGGCCGACGAATCGATTGGCGCAACACGCACCTGACGCCCCGGCCAGTCGCCGGCCAGGGGCACGAGCACGACGAGCAGCAGAGCGGTCACGGCAGCACCCGCGCCCCCGGCCGCCAGCCGACGCACCCACCCGACGGCATGCTGCCGGTCCGGCCCGATCGGCGCCCGGGTCACCATGAGCGCGAAAAGCACGAGGACCACGACGGCACCGACATAGACGAGGACGAGGACGAGCGAGACCAACTCGGCGCCGAGGACGAGCACCGAGCCGGCGACGCCGAGCAGGGCGACGATGAGCCATAGCGCCGCATGGACGACCTGCCGGGTGGTGATGGCGAGCAACCCGCCGACCAGCGCCAAAACCCCGGTCGCGACAAAGGCGATGTCGTGACTGGTCACGAGTCCTCCTCTCGTCTCGCTCGGGGGGCGCGCACCGGGCGGACGGGCCGCTCCGCTCCGCTCCCTCGCACCGGCCGCTCCGCTCCGTCCCCGCGGGCGGGTCGAGCCGCGCCCCCGGCCCGGCCGGGGGCTCCCGCCCCGGCGCCCGCCGCCGCCCCCGCGGCCGGGCGGGCCGGGCGGTTCGCCGCCGCGACTTCGGCGGGGGGTGCGCTGCGCTCGTCGAGGGCCGGGGGCGGCGGCACGGTGGGCATCCAGCCACGCAGCCGCTCCTTGTCGTGGAGCAGGTCGCGCAGGTCGTACTCGGCATACTCGAACTGGGGGCTCCAGAAGAGCGCATCGAACGGGCAGGCCTCGATGCAAATCCCGCAGTACATGCACAACCCGAAGTCGATGGTGAACGTGTCGAGCACGTTGCGCTGTCGGTCGCGCCCGCCCGGGGTGGTCGCCGGGATCGTCTCCTTGTGCGACTCGATGACGATGCACCAGTCAGGGCATTCGCGCGCGCAGAGCATGCAACTCGTGCAGTTCTCCTCCAGGAGCGCGATCACCCCCCGGCTGCGCGGCGGCAGGGTGGGCGCGACATCGGGGTATTCGGCGGTGTGCGAGGGCCGCAGCGCCGTGCGGGCCGTGGTTACCAACCCGTGTACCAACCCGGGGAGTATGCCGGGTGCTCGCCCTCGCTTGCGTGCGCCGCTCACCAGCCCATCACCACCCCGACGCCGGTGAGGGCCAGTTGGGCCAGGGCCAGCGGTACGAGAACCAACCAGGCGAGGCGCTGCAACTGGTCGGCGCGCACCCGCGGCCAGGCGACCCGGACCCAGATGATGACGACGGCGACGGCATACCCCTTGAGCAGGGTCCAGACCCAGCCCACCTGGTCGCTGAACGGTCCGTGCCACCCGCCGAGCCACAGCGCCGCGAAGAGCAACGACAAGACGACGATCCCGGCATACTCGGCGAGGAGGAAGAAGGCGAACCGCAACCCGCCGTACTCGGTCCACGGGCCCATGACGAGTTCGGCGTCGGCGACCGGGGCGTCGAAGGGGGGCCGCTGCAACTCGGCTAGGGCCGCGATCAGGAAGACGCAGGCGCCGGGCAATTGCCAGAGCAACCAGTGCGGCTGCCACCGCTGCGTGAGGGTGAGCAGCGACAGCGACCCGCCGGCCAGCGCCACCGACGCGATTGAGAGCACGATGGGCAGTTCGTAGGCGACCAGGTGCGCCGCCGCCCGCAGCGCCCCGATGAGCGCGTATTTGTTGGCGCTGGCCCAGCCGGCGACGAGCAGCCCGAGCGCCCCCACCCCGGTGGCGACGACGAAGAGGACGACGCTCGCGGGCACGTCGATGACCGCGACCCCCGGGTGGATCGGCACCAGCGCCAACGCCACGAGGTAGGGGATGAGGGCGATGGCCGGCGCCAACCGGTAGAGCCGCCGGTCGGCCCGGGCGGGCAGCACGTCCTCCTTCTGCACGAACTTGGCCCCGTCGGCGACGAGTTGGGCCCACCCGTGGTAGCCCCCGGCATACATGGGCCCGAGGCGGCCTTGCATGTGCGCCATGAGCTTGTGCTCGGTCTGGCCGACGAGCAGCGGGAGGGAAAGGAAGGCGGCGAGCACGGCAACGGCGCGCAGGGCGATCTCCAGCCAGGACATGGTGAGCGTCATCGCGGCCCCCACTCCGGCGACGGCACCCCGGGCGCCTGAACCCGGCGCCGCGACGGTGAGGCGCTCGACCCGTGCCCCTCACCGGGTTCCTTGCCGCCGGGCCACGGTTTGACCGCCCGCGCGACGAGTTGGAACGACTTGCGCAACGGGTGCCCCTCGAACCCCACCGGCAGCAGCAGTGGGCGCAGGCCGAGGTCGGTGTGGTCGCGGAAGCCGTCGAAGACCAGGCCAAACATTTCGTAGGTTTCGCGCTCGTGGAACGCCGCCCCGGCGAACACGTCGGTGACGCTCGCGATGGTCGCCCCGTCGGGCACCCGGGTGGTGATTTGCAGGCCTCGTATGCCGCCCGCTCCCGTCGCCGGACCGTCCCCGCTGCCGCTGGGGTGGGACAGGGCCACGACCCGAATGACGACGTCGAGCCCGGGGGCCGCGTCGTCATGGCTGCGGTCGACCGCCGTCAGCCAGTCGAAAAAGGTGTACCCGGTGTCGCGGGCCGCACTCACTGCTTCGTGCCACTCGACGAGTTCCACCGGCTCGACCACGTCGGGCTGAACTGGGCGCAGGGATTCAGTCATCGCCGTCCCCTGCAGGTGCGGGTGGGAAGCAGTCGGTCCGCGCCTGGTGCGCCGCCCGAACCCGGCGGTCCATGGCCCATTGGGCCAACGCCAACGCCAGACCCGCGGCCAGCACGATCCAGCCCCAGGGGGTCCAGCCCCGCAGGAGCAGCACGCCGCCGACGACAACCCCGAGGAGGATGCAAATGCCCACCCGGGGAATCACCGGCAGCCGCCGCGTGCTCGTCGGGGCCATGAACCAGCCCCACGCGAGGATGCCGACGAGCAACACTCCGGCCATGACGAGCGTCCCCCGAAGCCCCCCACCGGCGAGATCGCGGGCCAGCAAGGCCAGCCCGATGAACACGAGGACCTCGGCGACCAGCGCGATGACCCCGAGAACGAGGGCGGTGCCGCTGAGCATGACCGGTCCATCCGGGCGTGGGGCGCGGTCCTTGGTCACGAGGTCCTCCCGCTGGGTGGCGACACGAGGGGTCGAGTGACCTCGGCGGCGGACATCGTGCGCCGGCGCGGCGCGGCATGCGGATCGGACCGTGGCCCGTCGAGAGCGGCAGCGGCATACCGGCCGGGTTGGCGGGCCGCGATCCCTGCGGCCGACAGTCGCTCGCCGGCGATCTTCTCCTGGAGTTTGACGATGCCCTGGAGGAGGGCCTCGGGACGGGGCGGGCACCCAGGGACGTAGACGTCGACGGGAATGATCTGGTCGACGCCCTTGGTCACCGAGTAGGAGTCCCAGTAGGGCCCGCCGGTGTTGGAGCAGGCGCCGAAGGAGATGACGTACTTCGGCTCGGGCATCTGGTCGTAGAGGCGGCGAATTGCCGGGGCCATCTTGTCGGTGACGGTCCCGGAGACAACCATGAGATCGGCCTGCCGCGGGCCGGGCGCGAACGGGATGACACCAAGGCGCATGAAGTCGTGCCGACCCATCGAGGTGGCGATGAACTCGATGGCGCAACAAGCCAATCCGAAGTTGAACACCCATAGCGAGTAGCGCCGGCCCCAGTTGAGGATGAACCGGAGCGGCTTGGGGGCGTGCGCACCCAACAGCCCAACGGTGGGCATCGGCAGCGGCACGGGTTCGCTCACGAGCGTCAGCCTAGAGGTCAGAGGCGCTCCCGGTTCGCCCGCCGCGCGTTCCTCTCCGCCGATTCGAGGTATTAACGCACGGATTCCCCGGCGTTTTTACCTCGAATCAGCGAGGTGGCAGGGGACGAGAAGGGCGGGAGGGCCGGCGAGCGCAGCCAAGCATCGAACAGCCCGCTCAGGTCGACCCCGGCCACCCGCGACGCGTGCGCCTCGAAATCGGCAGTGGACACCACGGCATACCGATGCTCGGCGACGAACGACCGCACCAGCGCCCAGAACGGCTCCTCCCCCACGGCGACCCGGACCGCATGGACGGTCAAGGCCCCGCGCTTGTACACCCGGTCGTCGAACATGTCGGCCGCACCCGGCGCCCCCACGATCAGGTCCTGGGGCAACTCGGCCAGGCGCGCCCAGTGGTGGCGCGCCCACTCCTCCGTCGACCGCCCCCCGGCGAGCGGCGACCACAACCACTCGGTGTAGCAGGCGAACCCCTCGTGGATCCAGATGTCGCTCCACTGCCGCGCCGTCACCGCATTGCCCCACCACTGGTGCGCCAACTCGTGGGCGATGAGCCGCTGGGCCTCCCACCCGCGGTGGGTCAGATTGGCCCCGAACGTCGCCAGCGTCTGCGACTCCAGCGGGATCTCGAGGTCGTCGTCGGTGACGACCGCGGCATACCCCCCGGCGAAGGGGTAGGGCCCGAACCAGTCGACCATCGCCGCCACCATCGCCGCCTGGTCGGCGAACGCCACGTCGATCGCCCGCCGCAGCCGGGCCGGCCCGACGATCCGCACCGGCACCGGCGCGCCGGCCACCTCACGCGTCTCATAGCGGCCGATCTGGACGGTCGCGAGGTAGGGCGCCATTGGTTCGAGCTGCTCGTAGGTCCACACCGTCTTGCGGCCGGCCTTGCGCCGCCGGGTGAGCGCCCCGTTGGCGATGACGGTGTATGCCGCGTCGCAGGTGATGGTGAGCCGATAGCTCGCCTTGTCGCTGGCCCGGTCGTTGCAGGGGAACCAGCTCGGCGCGCCGTGCGGTTGCGAGGCGACGATGACACCGTCGTCGAGTTCCTCCCAGCCGGCCGTCCCCCCGATCCCGGCGAGCGGGCGCGGGGTGCCCCGCGTGGCGACCGTGACGGTGATCTCGGCACCCGCCGGCAGCTCCTTGGTGAAGCGGAGCGTGAGCCGCTGCCCCCGGTGCGTATGCCGCCGCAGCGACGCGCCCGCGCAGGTCACCGACATGACCCGCAGCGTCCCCGCGAGGTCGAGGTCGATGCTCGCCGTCGCCTCCAGGATTCGGCAGCGCAGGGTCGCGCGCCCGCTGAGGTGGTTGCTCGCGATCGCGTAGTCGAGGTCGAGGTCGTAGGCCTGCACGGCATACCGATCGTCGCCGTGACCGGGCATGTACGGGTCGGCGGGCTGGGTCGGGTCGGTCCACATCGGGGTTGAGCGTATGCCGCGCGCACCCCTTGCTGCAGCCATCCCCCGGTTTCGAGGTCATCCCGCGCGCCGCCACCGGCGTGTCGACGCGGGTCAACCCGGCGCGACGACAGCGCGACGCAGGATGTCGGCCAGTGGGCCGCTGTCGGTGGTTCGATGAGCGTAGAGGCGCGCTTGCCGGAAATCGTCGATGTGCTCGCCGATGTACGTCCAATCGAGGCACCACCCGGCCGCGCGGGTCAACTGATCGAAGAACAGGGACTGGGTGCGGGTGTTGCCGTCGAGGAAGGGGTGAAGCGCAGTGAGTTCGCCCCAGTGGTACGCCAGCCGGGTCACGAAGGTCTCGTGGTCGAGATGGCGAAGGTAGCCGTCGGCGGCGATCCCGCCAAAGACCCGGGCCGCCTCTGCCTCGATGAACTCGGGTCGGCAGTGGATGAGGCCGGTGTTGGTCGTGCCCGTGTCCACGTCGCGGATTCGGCCGGCCCACTCGTAGACATCCTGGAGGGTGAAGCGATGGATCGCCTGAAGGTGGGCCAGGTCAAAATCACCCTCAATTGGCTGAACGACGAGCTGCTTGGCTCGTAGATGGGCAGCCTCCGTTTCGGCTTGGTGCGCGCGCCGTGGATCGGTGATACCGAACTTGTTTCGAAGAACCGCCGAGCCAGGGTAGGTGTACTTGTGCGGCATGACCGATCAGCGAGGCCACAGTGGCGAGGTTTCGCCGGAGTCCACCGCAGCCACCGCCAAGGACACCGCCTCGTCGTAGGTCAATTCGCCACGACCGGCTCGACGGCCGAGTTCCAAGGTGTAGTCGGACACGATGTGCCCGGCCATAAGGCAGGCAACGCGTGCCGTCTCGCTGGCCTGTTCGTCGGTCACCGGAACCAGTCCGGGTGCGGCTTTTGTCGTCATAGCGCACCTCCTTCGGGCGGGAACGGATCCAGCGGACCGTCACCCCAAAGTGTAGGGCGCCGGTCCGACAGGCCCCCCCGGCTTTTCCCCAGGGCTCAAGGCTTGTGCTGGGGGCCGTCAGGGGTCGGGGGTGAGGGTATGCCGCGGCTCGGGTTCGTCGACCCACGGCCCGACCGGGTTACCCATCCAGCGGGTCCGGTCGGGAACGGACTCCCCACGCATGACGAGGGAAACCGGGCCAACGGTCGCATGTCGGCCGATCCGGGCCGCGGGCAGCACCACGGAGTTGGGGCCGAGCGTGCCACCGGCGGCGATGGTCACGGTGTCCATGGCGAGCACCCGGTCATGGAACAGGTGGGTCTGGACGACGCAGCCGGCGTTGACGGTGGCGCCGTCGCGCAGGTCGATGAGGTCGGGTTCGGGCAGCCAGTAGGTGTCGCACCAGACACCGTGGCCGATGTGCGCACCGAGGGTGCGGAACCAAGCGTTGAGGACGTGCGTGCCCCCGACCGCGCGAGCGAACCAGGGCGCGGCGATGACCTCGGTGAAGGTGTCGGCGAGTTCGTTGCGCCAGATGAACGAACTCCACAGCGGGTGGGTGCCGGGGCGGACCTTGCCGACGAGCACCCACTTGGCGGCGGTCGCCAACCCGGCCCCCACCGCACCGGCTGCGACGAGCACCAGCCCGCCAGCGAGGACGGCCCACCCCAGGCCGCGCAGCCAGAGCCCTTCCAGCGCGGCGACCGAGCCCACGATCAGGGCGAGATGCAACCAGACGGGGACGGCGCGGCATACCTCGACAAGCGCCCGGCCCACCCGCAACCGCAGCGGCGGCGCGGTCGTGCGGGCCGCATCGCCGGGCGCCGATTCGCGGCGCAACCGCTGTGGCGGCGAGCCGAGCCAGGAGGTGCCGGCCTTGGCCTTGCCGCGCTGCGGGGCCGCCGACAGCACGGCGACCAGGCCCTTCTTGGGGACCTTGCGGCCCGGGGAGGCCATCCCCGAGTTGCCGACGAAGGCCCCGCGCCCCACGCGGGCATCGGCGACCCGCAGCCAGCCGCCGCCGAGTTCGTAGGAGGCCACGAGGGTGTCGTCGGCGAGGAAGGCCCCGGCCCGCACGTCGGTGAACCGCGGGATGAGCAGCACCGTCGAGGCCTCGACATCGGGCCCGATCCGGGCGCCCAGGGCCCGCAACCACACCGGCGTCAGGGTCGAGGAGTAGAGCGGGAAGAGCCACGAGCGGGCCTCGTCGAGCACCCGCAGCGTCGACCACGCCTGCCAGGCCGGGCGCGAATGGACCGGGTAGGCCCCCGCCTTCAGCCCCACCCCAAGCCACCGGACCACCCCCAGGATGAGCAGGGCGAGCACGACGAACCCCACGGTCCCGGCAATCGGCAACCACGCCAGCGTCGACCCGAGCACGCTCCACACCGTGTGCGCCTGTCGCACCTGCGGGGCCAGCGCCACGATCACCCCGACGCCCACGAGGCCGGCGAGGATCGGCAGCCACGACGCGACGACGCCGGTCACGGCATACGCGATCCGCCACCGGGGCTGTCCCACGGGCGGTTCGTCGGCCCACGGGCCGCGGGCCGCGCCACTGGCCACCGCCGGCGCCCCCGACCAGGCTTCGTCGGACGGGACGACCCCGAAGACCGCCGACCCGGGCGCGACTTCGGCGCGCTTGCCGACGTCGGCACCGGGCAGGAGGGTCGAGCGGGCCCCCACGCGCGCGCCCGCCCGCACCCGGATCGGGCCGACGATGAAGGTCGCCCCGTCGATCCAGTGCCCGCGCAGGTCGACCTCGGGTTCGATGGCGGCCGCTGCGCCCAGATCGAGCATGCCCGTGATCGGCGGCAACGAGTGCAGGTCGACATCGGGCCCGATCCGGGCCCCGAGGGCCCGGGCGTAGAGCCGGACGAGCGGCGCCCCGGAGAGGTTGGTCGCCCCGAGTTCGTCGGCGAGCCGCTCGGCCACCCAGACGCGCAGGTGGACCTTGCCGCCGCGGGGGTACCGCCCCGGCTCGACGCCCCAGAGGATGAGCCGGGCACCGAGCGCCGCGAGCGCCATCCGTCCCGGCGGGGTGAGGAGGAGCAGCCAGCCCAGCGCGAGTGCCCACCACGGCGCCTGCGGCAGCCAGGTGAGCCCGAACAGCCAGGCCGCGGCCGCATTGCCCAGACCGATCCACACGAGCCAACGCCAGGCCCCCAGGGAGCGGATGGCGATCGTCGCCACCGCCTGGGCGATCTGGGTCTTGCGCGGCACGATCCCGACCTCGCGGTTGAGTTGGCCTTGCGGGGTCGCCATCGCATCGAGGCCGGCAGCGAGCCGGGCGAGCGTGGGCGCCTCGTAGATGTCGGCGACCGTCACCTCGGGGAAGCGTTCGCGCAGCCGCGACACCAGCTGCGCCGCCGACAGACTGCCGCCGCCGACATCGAAGAAGTCCTCATCCGGTCCGCTCGGCGGGCCCCCGAGGACGTGCGCCCAGTGCTCGGCGACGAACCCGGCCGTTCCCTCGTATGCCGTGCCGCCGCTCCCGTCGTCGGCGCCGCTGGGACGGGCCGGGGGCGGCCAGGGCAGGGCGTCACGGTCGATCTTGCCGCTCGTGCGGGTGGGGATGGTGTCGACGACGACGAGCCGGGGCACGAGGGCTGCGGGCAGATCGCGGCGCAGCCGTTCGGTGGCGGCCTTGGCGTCGAACCCCTCGCCCACCGAGACATAACCGACGAGCAGGGAGTTGCCGGCGGCGCTGCGCCGAACCGCGGCGCCGGCGCCGGTCACGCCGGGCAGGGCAAGCAGCGCCGAGTCGATCTCGCCGAGTTCGATGCGCCGCCCGCCGACCTTGACCTGGTCGTCCTTGCGGCCGGCGAAGACGATGCCCACCCCGTCGAAGGCGACCCGGTCTCCCGAGCGGTAGGCGCGCTCCCAACCCAGGGTGGGCAGCGCGGCATACGCGCTCGCGTCCTTGTCCGGGTCGAGATAGCGGGCCAGGCCGACGCCACCGATGATGAGTTCGCCCTCCTCGCCGACCCCGACCGACTCGCCCGCCTCGTCGACGACGGCGAGGTCCCACCCGGCGAGCGGCAGCCCGATTCGCACGGGTGGCTCGCCGGTGAGGCGCGCCCCGCAGGCGACGACGGTCGCCTCGGTGGGGCCGTAGGTGTTCCACACCTCGCGGGTGTCGGTCGCCAGGCGGGCACCCAACTCCAAGGGCGCGGCCTCGCCGCCGAGGATGAGCAGGCGGACGGCGGTCAGGGCCGAGGGCGGCCATAGGGACACCAAGGTAGGCACCGTGGAGACGACAGTGATGTCGTTGGCGATCAGCCAGGGCCCGAGTTCGACGCCGGAGCGCACGAGCGAGCGGGGCGCGGGCACGAGGCACGCGCCGTAGCGCCAGGCGAGCCACATCTCCTCACAGCTGGCGTCAAAGGCGACCGACAACCCCGCCATGACCCGATCGCCGGGGCCGATGGGCTTGTCCTGCAAGAACATTTCGGATTCGGCATCGACGAAGGCGGCGGCGTTGCGGTGGGTGACGGCCACCCCCTTGGGGGTCCCCGTCGAGCCCGAGGTGAAGATGATCCACGCATCGTCGCTCGTCTCGGGGTCTTCGCGCCCCTCCCCGGTGGGCTCGATGTGGTCGTCGGCGCGCACGACGAGGTCGGTGGTGACGACCGCGGCCACCCCGGCCTCCCCGAACACCACTCGAGCCCGCTCGTCCGGGTCGTCGTGATCGACCGGCACGTATGCCGCGCCCGCGGCGAGGATGCCGAGGATCGCGACATAGAGGTCGGTCGTGCCGCTGGGGATGCGCACCCCCACCCGATCCCCGCGGGTCACCCCCTCGGCGACCAGCGCGTCGGCGAGTTCGTCAGCGGCGTCGGCGAGGTCGGCATACGTGAGAACCTCACGGCCGTTGTCGAGGGCGGGTTCGTCCGGGTGGGCGGCAACGGTCGCCCGGAAGATGTCGACCAGGGTCCGCGGCGGTGGGGCCTGGTCGCCGCGGAGCAGGACGGGGGGAATCTCCGGCACGGGGCCATTGTGTCCGACGCCCGCGGGCGGCGTCCGGCGGCGCCACGGACCAGCCGCGTGAATTCTTGGGTATGCCGCCCGCTTGGCTGCAGCGCGCTGGTCGTGGGGACGACCAGGGCGCTGCAGCGAAGCAAGCACGCCACCAGCGGAGAACCCGCGGGCGACCGTTGTCACGATCGCCGGCGGGTTCTCCTCAGTCGTGGAGCGGACTAGCGCCTAGGCCTTGGCCACCGGCCCGGCGTCCGCGCTGACCGCGCTCGGGCTGTCATCGCCACCGATGGCCAGGTCGCGGCTCTTGGTGATGGCCACGGCCGCGATGATGACGATCAGGGCCACACCGGCGATGCCGTAACGCAGCGGCTGGTTGGCGCTCGGGCCGACCGAGAGCATGACGATGGCGGGAGCGATGAGAACCGCAACCAGGTTCATGACCTTGAGCAGCGGGTTGATCGCCGGACCGGCGGTGTCCTTGAACGGGTCGCCGACCGTGTCACCGATGACCGTGGCCGCGTGGGCGTCGGAGCCCTTGCCGCCGAACGCGCCGTCCTCGACGAGCTTCTTCGCGTTGTCCCATGACCCACCGGAGTTGGCGAGGAAGACCGCCATGAGCGCACCGGTGCCGATGGCGCCGGCGAGGAACCCGGCCAGCGGCCCGATGCCCAGCCCGAAGCCGACAGCCACCGGGGCCATGGCCGCGAGCAAACCGGGGGTAGCCAGCTCACGCAGTGAGTCGCGCGTGCAGATGTCGACAACCCGGCCGTATTCGGGCTTCTCGGAGTAGTCCATGATCCCGGGGTGCTCGCGGAACTGGCGGCGCACCTCGAAGACGATGGCACCGGCCGCGCGGGTCACCGCGTTGATGGCCAGCCCGGAGAAGAGGAACACCACGGCCGCGCCGAGGACCAAGCCGACGAGGGTGTTGGGCGAGGTGACCATCGCGAAGGCGTCGCGCTGCCAGCGGGCCGCGTCGACCTCGCTCATCGACCCCAGGTCGGTGATCTTGCCGGCCGCGCTCATCCACGCATCGGTGTAGGAGCCGAACAGAGCCGTGGCCGCCAGCACCGCGGTGGCGATGGCGATGCCCTTGGTGATCGCCTTGGTCGTGTTGCCGACCGCGTCGAGCTCGGTGAGGATCTGGGCGCCGCCCTCATCGACGTCCCCGGACATCTCGGCGATGCCCTGAGCGTTGTCCGACACCGGGCCGAAGGTGTCCATGGCCACGATGACGCCGACCGTCGTGAGCAGCCCGCACCCGGCGAGCGCCACGAGGAACAGCGAGAGGTAGAGCGCGCCGCCGCCGAGGAGGAACGCGGCATACACGGTCAACCCGATGATGGCCGCGGTGTAGACCGCCGACTCCAACCCGACCCCGATCCCGGAGAGCACCACGGTCGCCGGGCCGGTCAGGGAGGTGCGGGCGACATCGCGCGTCGGCCGCGAAGTGGTGCCGGTGAAGTAGCCGGTGAGCCAGAGGATGATGCCGGCGAGGACGATGCCAATGACGACCGCGGAGATGGCGACGATGCGCGGGTTGCCCTGCAGCTGAGCCACTTCGCTGTTGGTGCTGCCCAGGTCCGCAAACGTTGCCGGGAGGTACAGCCAGGCGGCTGCCGCGCAGAGTACGGCGGAGATGAGGGCGGCGATGTAGAAGCCGCGGTTGATCGCCGTGAGCGCGCTCTCGCCGGGCCGCGCCTTGGTGATGAACACCCCGAGCAGGGCGGTCACGGCGCCGATCGCCGGCACGATGAGCGGGTAGACCAGGCCGTAGGAGCCGAAGGCCACGGACCCGAGGATGAGAGCGGCGACGAGCGTCACGGCATACGACTCGAAAAGATCCGCAGCCATGCCGGCGCAGTCACCGACGTTGTCGCCGACGTTGTCGGCGATGGTGGCCGCGTTGCGGGGGTCATCTTCGGGGATGCCGGCCTCGACCTTGCCGACCAGGTCGGCGCCCACGTCAGCGGCCTTGGTGAAGATCCCGCCGCCGACCCGCATGAACATCGCGAGCAGCGCGGCGCCGAAGCCGAAGCCTTCGAGGACCTTGGGGGCGTCCCCCTTGTAGAGGAGCACGACGATGCTCGCCCCGAGGAGGCCGAGACCCACGGTCGCCATGCCGACGACGCCACCGGTGCGGAACGCCAGGCGCATGCCCTCGGCGCGGCCGGCGTCCCCGTGACGCGAGGCCGCGGCGACCCGCACGTTGGCCTTGACCGCCAGGCTCATACCCAGGTAGCCGATGCACGCGGAGAAGAGCGCTCCGACGACGAAGAACCCGGACCGACCCCATTTGATGGCGGCGGTATCGGCGGGCAGGAAGAGAAGCAACCCGAAAACGAGGACGACGAAGACCCCGAGAGTCTTGAACTGCCGGGCCAAGTAGGCCTGCGCGCCTTCCTCCACGGCCGCACCGATGGTGCGCATGTTGTCGGTGCCGGTGTCCGCCGCGAGCACCTGCTGCCGGAAAATGACGCCCATGAGCAGCGCAATCGCGGCGATCGCCGCGACCGTGATGACCATGATCTGATTCATTCCGGTGAGCTCGACGGCGGAACTCGCCGCGGGTAGGGCGAGCCCTAGTCCAGCCATTCCATCCTCCTTGACGGTATGCCGTGCGGGCCTGGCCGCCCAGGAGTGCGCTCCCGGGGTCGCCCGCGTCGTGGGAACCTTACCCGGTGACTGACGTCACAGGCGGGCCGACGTCTGTTGCTGTGACTACATTCACGCAGCGTTCACGCACGCCACGACTGGTGGCAAGGGTGGCACGAACTCCTCACCGGGACAGGGCGTCCTCGACACTGTCGGCGATGACGAAGACCTGGTCCAGGCCGGTGATGTCGAAGACCCGGAGGATCTTGTCGCGGGTGCATATCAGGCGCAGCCAGCCCTGCCGCTGCCGCACCGCCTTGAGCCGGGCGACGAGCACGCCCAGGCCCGTGGAGTCGAGGACATCGACGCCGTCGAGGTCGACGACGAGCCGGATGTGTCCTTGGGTGATGGCGTCATCAAGCCGTGACCGTAGCCGCGCGGCGCTGTAGAGATCCACCGCGCCAGTCACCGCGACCAGGACCGCCTCGGGCCCCAGGGCCGACACCGTCACGTCCACCGTGTCCCGCTCCTTGCGCTGTGTGTGCTCCCGGACCCTGGCACCGACGGACCAGGTATGCCGTGGGTCACCCGGTGTCGGTCTCGCCCGTTACGGTAGCGCCCGTGTCTGGATCGGCCCAGTTTCCCGGTGCCCTGGGTCACCTGGTGCGCGCCTTCGGCGCCGATCGCGTCCGGCACGTCGAGCGCCTGCCGGCCCGGGCGGCGCGCTGGGGCGCGTGGCCCTCGTGGGTCGACCCGGCGGTGCTCGGCGTGCTCCTCGGCCAGGGGCACGAGCGGCCCTGGGCCCACCAGGTGGAGGCCATGGAGTGGGCGCGCGCGGGCACGCATGTCGTCGTCGCGACCGGCACCGCCTCGGGCAAGAGCCTGGCCTACCTCGTGCCCGCGCTCACCGCGATCCGCGAGGGGTTGGCGGCGCCGTCGGGGCGGGGCGCGAGCGTCCTCTACGTCTCGCCGACGAAAGCCCTGGCCGCCGATCAGCGGCACCGCACCGAGTCCTGGGCGGTTCCCGGGGTCCGGGTGGCGACCTATGACGGCGACACCTCCCCCGACGAGCGGCGCTGGGTGCGCGACCACGCCCATCTCGTCCTGACCAACCCCGACCTGCTCCATCATTCGCTGCTGCCCGGGCACGCGCATTGGCGGCGGTTCCTTCGCGCCCTGCGCTATGTCGTCATCGATGAATGCCACACCTACCGCGGGGTGTTCGGCTCGCACGTCGCTCTCGTCATCCGGCGCCTGCGCCGGCTCGCGGCCCGCTACGGCAGCACCCCCACGTTCGTCCTCGCCTCGGCGACGGTGAGCGACCCCGCTGCCCACGCCGCCGCGTTGATCGGTATGCCGGTCACGCCCGTCGCGCAGGACGCGTCGCCGAGGGAGGCGATGACATTCGCCCTCTGGGAGCCGCCGATGCGCGAGGACCAGCGCCGCGCCGCGACGTCCGAGGCCGCGGACCTGCTTGCCGAACTGGTCGCCCACGACGTGCAGACCCTCGCCTTCGGCCGCAGCCGGGCCGGGGTGGAGACGCTCGCCCGTCGGGCCCGGCACCGCCTCGAGGAGGAGGCGCCGCGGCTCGCGGGGTCGGTCGCGGCATACCGAGGGGGATATCTGCCGGAGGAGCGACGCGCCCTGGAGCGGGACGTGCGCGCCGGCACGGTGCGGGGGCTGGCCGCGACCAACGCGCTCGAACTCGGGATCGACATCAGCGGGCTCGACGCCGTCGTCCTCGCCGGGTGGCCGGGGCGGCGGGCGAGCGTGTGGCAGCAGGCCGGGCGCGCCGGGCGGGCGGGGCGCGAATCGCTCGCGGTGTTCGTCGCCGCGGACGACCCGCTGGACACCTATGTCCTGGGGCACCCGGAGACGCTGTTCGGGGCGCCGGTGGAGGCCACCGTCCTCGACCCAGCGAACCGGCACGTGCTCGCCCCCCACTTGGCGGCCGCGGCGGCGGAATTGCCGCTGCGCAAGGAGGATTGGGCGCTTTTCGGGGAGACGGCACCGGGTGTGGTGGACGCCCTCGTTGCCGGCGGCCTCCTGCGCCGACGCCCGGCCGGCTGGTTCTGGGCGCGCGAGGACCGGCCCGCCGACCACGTGTCGCTGCGGGGCGCGGACGGGGTGGTCGCGATCGCCGAGCGTCGCACCGGCCGCATCCTCGGCACGATCGACGCGGCGACGGCGCCCTCGCAGGTCCACGCCGGGGCGGTGCATGTCCATCAGGGTCAGACCTACGTCGTCACGGATCTGGATCTCGACGCCTCGGTGGCGACGGTCGTCGCGGGCGACCCGGGATGGTCCACGCAGGCCCAGTCGGTGAGTTCGTTCGACCTGGTGTCGGTGGCACGACAGGTGTCGTTCGGGGAGGTCGAGGTGGCCTTCGGGACGGTGGCGGTGACGTCGCAGGTGACCGGCTTCGTGCGGCGGCTGCCGAGCGGCGAGGTGATCGGGCGGCATACCCTCGACCTGCCGGCGCGCACCCTGACCACCCGGGGAGTGTGGTGGACGATCACCGAGGCCGCGCTGGCGCGGGCCGGGGTGGCGGCCGACGCGACACCGGGGGCGTTGCATGCGGCCGAGCACGCGGCGATCGGGTTGCTCCCGGTGGTCGCGACGTCGGACCGCTGGGATGTCGGCGGGGTGTCGACCGCGCTGCACCCGGACACCGGGCTGCCCACCGTCCTCGTCTACGACGGATACCCCGGGGGCGCCGGTTTCGCCGAGCAGGGGTATGCCGCGTTCGGCACCTGGGTCTCGGCGACCGCGGCAGCGATCCGCGGCTGTCGCTGCCGGGCCGGATGCCCCAGTTGCGTCCAGTCCCCCAAGTGCGGCAACGGCAACGAACCCCTCGACAAGGCCGGCGCCCTCACCGTCCTCACGGTTGTCCTCGACGCTCTGGCGGCCCCGGGCTCGTGACCGCGTGACGAGCCGCGCGGCCGGCACCTGGGCCGGGACGGCACGGATGCCCGCAGCGGGAGGCCTCGTCACGGCGGACTCGATTCCGGTTCGACGAGGGGTCCGGCGCGCGCGGTGGCGGTCGCGTCGGAAGAACCCAAGCCCCACAGCAGGTGCACCGGCACGGTCACCGACACCTGGACCGAGTCGTCGTCGTGGATCGCGCAGCCGAGCAGGCGGGCCCCGTTGGCGCGCGCGGTGGCCCCGGCGGCCGCACAGGCGTCGGAGTCGCCGAGGACCTGCGCCTGCGCGCCACCGATCGCGGCCAGGTCAGCCGCTGTGGCGGCGTGTTGGGCGGCCCGAGCCGCCGCCGCAACCAGCAGGCCGCCCACCATGAGCACCGCCAGCGCAGCAACGACGCCGACAACCAGGACCGTTCCCGACCCCCGTTCACCGCCCCCGCGCGTGCCCGTCACGCCCGGATCCTCACCGCCGCGGCGGCGGCGAATCGTCGCGCTCACGGCATACCCTCCGCTCCTAACTCCACGGGGGCCACGGCATCGGCCTGGCAGCCCGGCACCCCCAACACGGCGAGCATCCGCGGTGCCGGGCTGTGCACCGTGACCCGCATCGTGAGCCCGCCACCAGGGAGCGCCCCACCACCGCCGACGGACACCACCGCCCCCGTCGGGGATCGCCCTGCCACCGCCGAGACGACCCCGGCGACCGGCTCGCCACGGGCGGCGAGCCGGGCACCGATGCGGGCCGCGTCGGCGCAGCGCACCTGATCGACGCCGAGTACCAAGGCGGCCAACGCGAGCACGAGCACGACCAGCACGGCCGGGAGGGCGAGCGCGATTTCGGCGCTCACCATCCCGGCCTCGCGCCCGCTCGTTGAGCGGGACCTGGTCACGACGCGACGTTGAGGGCGGAGGTGATGATGCCGGTCAAGGCCGCTCGCACGGCATCGGAACGCACGACTGCCAGCAACAGCGCCGCGAAAGCCACCGCCGCCATGGTGCCGACGGCATACTCCGCCGTCGTCATGCCGGCCTCGCAACCAAGGGTCATCCATCGTCGAATCCGCTGGTACACAGGGACACTTCCTTTCCGACTGGGGGTCTGCGGAGAACGCCGCCGACCCGGGAGATCGCCCGCCTCGAAAGGCCGAAGCGGTTCCCTTCCATCGAAGAACCCGAAGGTCGACCTGTCCGCACCCGAGCCGTATCTGTGGACGACACACCTTGGGACTGCACCCCTGTGGACACCGGTCCTCCGTCAGCCGCGCAGGTGCCCGACGAGATGGACGACGACCGGGAGCACGGTGGTCGCGATGAACCCGGGCAAGAACAACCCACCCAACGGCAAGACGAGGAGCACCCCGGCGCGCTGCAACCGCGCCTCGAGCCGGGCCGCTTCGCGTTCCCGCAGCCGCTGCGCCGCCGACAGCAGCAGCCCCGCCGGCGGCACCCCGGCCCGTTCGGCCGCGGCCCACGCCAGCGCCACCGGACGCCAGACCGGGTCGAGGTCGTTCCACACCTCGGCAGGGGGCATCCCCCATCGGTATGCCGCCGCCACGCTCCGCAGATCCGCGCGGACTTGGCCGCTGGTCACCTCGGCCACCGTATCGATCGCCGCAGTGACGGCGACCCCGCCGCGTAGTGCCAAGGAGAGCAGGACGACCGCATCGGCGAGGTCATCGACGGTGCTGACCGACTCGTCGGCGCCCCCGCCGGATCCGGGGACGTTCCCCCGCGCGAGCAGCGGGCCCCCCACAGTGCCATCCGGGCCGCGGCCTCGGCCCGGATGGGACGGCACGAAACGCGGGGCAGCCGCAGGTGGCCAGGTGAGCAGGCCGAGCGCAAACAGGGCGAGCGCGAGGATCATGCGCTCCCTCGAATCGTCGAGCGGGTCCGTACCGCCGGGCGGGTCAGGACGGTGGGGCGCGCAGCCCGCCGCAGAATGGCCCGCGAGACCAACCAGCCGATCGCCGTCAGCACGAGACCGACGACCACCAGCACGATGGCGAACGGCGCGGCATACACCTCCTGCGGGGACATCCCCAAGACGACGACCACCACCGGGCCGGCGATCGGGAGTGCGGTGAGGAGGTACATCGAAGCGCGCGGGCCCGCCGTCAGCGCACGGAGGCGGTCGCCCGCCCGGGCCCGTTGGCGCAGCACCTCGGCCGCGATCCGGGCCGCGTGGGCGAGCGGGGCGCCCACGTCGGTGCTGAGGTCCACGGCCGTGGCGAGCAGGCCATCGGGGAGGGTCCGGGTGTCGTCGAGGGCGGGATCCCCTGCTCTGTCGCGCGGGCCGCTGGCTTCGGCCAAGACGAGTGCGTCGGGCAACGGCAGGCCGGCGTCGAGTCCGAGCGCGATCAGTTCGGCGCTCTCGGCGGCATCACGATCCGCACGGCGGCGGGCTCGACCCGACCACCCGCCGAGCCATCCCGGCCGGGCCCCTGTTTGGGGCGCACCACCCGCCCGAACCGGCCAACGGTCCGGCTCGGCATCGGGCCAGAGCACCAGGGCAAGCAGCATCAAGGCCAGCGACGAGGCGATCATGCCCCCACCCCCATCGCGCCGGGGAACGGCCCGACACCCCGCGTATCGAGGGCATCTCCCAGCAACTCGCAGCACTCCTCCCAGGCGGGCCCCGGCCCGGCCGAGGCTCCCGCGAACCCGGGTGGGGGCACCCCACCGGCCGCTCGCGGCATACCCGATCCCACCGGCTCGGACGGGCCCCGAATCCCCGGCCCGCTCCATGCGCACCGCACCTCGACCCCTCCGGACGGCGAACGGGCGACGACACCGATTTCGCTGACGACCCGGGCCGCACCGACCCGGCGCATGGCGACGACGAGATCGATCCCGCTGGCCACCTGAGCATCCACGGCCGCGGTCGACAGCCCCGCCAAGGCACCCAGCGCCTGCAGCCGCGCCGGCACGTCCCTTGCCGTGTTGGCGTGGACGGTGCCTGCGCTGCCGCTGTGGCCGGTGTTGAGGGCAGCGAGCAGTTCGCGGACCTCGGCGCCGCGCACCTCCCCGACGATCAGCCGATCCGGACGCATCCGCAACGCTTGCCGAACCAGGTCGGTCATCGTGACCAGCCCGAACCCCTCCACGTTGGCCGCCCGGCCTTGGAGCCGCACCACGTGCGGGTGCACCGGCGACAGTTCGCGGACATCCTCGACGAGCACGAGCCGTTCGGCCGCGTCACATTCGGCAAGCAAAGCGGCCAGGAGCGTGGTCTTGCCCGAGCCGGTGCCGCCACAGACGAGGAAGGACCGGCGGCTGCGCACAATGCCTCGGAGGATCTCGGCCGTCACCGGGCTGCAGGTACCCAACTCGACGAGCGCGGCCACCGACGACGGAAACACCCGGGGCACCCGCAGACTCACATGGGCACCCGACTCGACAAGGGGCGGCACCACCGCGTGCAGGCGGATTCCGTCGGGAAGGAGCCCGTCCACCCAGGGCTGGGCGTCATCGAGGCGCCGGCCAGCCATCGCGGCCAGCCGGACCGCCAGCGGACGGGTCTGGGACACTGCGACCCTGACCGGGGAACGCTCGACGCCTCGCCCCCGGTCCACCCACACCGAGCCATCGCCGTTGACGAGCACATCGGTCACTTCGGGTTCGGCGACGACCGATGCCAACTCGCCCAACCCCAGCAGGGCCGAGGACAACCGTGCCACCTCGCTGTGCACCCCGCGGCGTCCCAAGGTGTCGGCCCGCTCCCGCACCAGTCCGTCGATGGTCTCCGGAGTCGGGTTCTGACCGGCCGCGACGGCCTCGCGGACACGCGCCCCCCACCCCGCAGCCACGTTCACGCGGCACCTCGGCGCCAGGCCCGGTCCGACAACGGCCCGGTCACCCCACGAAAGGCCCGGCCGCCGGGCCACTCCCCCCGTTCCTGGGCGGTCGGGACCGCGGGTGAGCGCTGCACTTGGCCCAGATGGGCCACCCCGGTATGCGCCTCGATCGCCGCAATCAACGCTGCGGAGGGCGCCGGGCCGGCGGTCGCCAGGAGCAGCGGAGCGGTGGCGCCCGCCGGCCCGGCGGCGATCCGCTCGAGCAGGGCGTCGAGGTCGGCGAGTTCGCGAGTGCGCGTGCCCGACATGACGAGCCAGGCATCCACGACGTCGGGCACGAGGTCGAGGCGCCAGCGCGGCAGGTCGATGACGACCCGGCGCCCGCCCGCGATCAGTGAGCCGAGGACATCGGCGATCGCCCCCGGGCCCGGCACCGGAGCCGACGGTTGCCGCCGTGAGGGACCGGCCGCGAGCAGTGCGCACCCCGCCCGTTGCGGCAGGCCCGCTATCACCCGGTCCGCATCGACAGCCCCGCGCACCCCGGCGAAGTCGGGCCAGCGGCGCCCGGGAAGGTGCTCCACGCCGCAGGTGACGTCAAGACCGCCGCCGTCGAGGTCGAGATCGACGAGCACTCCCGTCCCAGCCTGGCCCGCGAACTCGGCAGCCACGGCGGCCGCCAGCGTCGAAGCACCCAGGCCGCCGGACGCGCCGGTCACCACCGTGACCGCCCCGCTCGCCGGCCGAGGGGCGTGCTCTGGAGCCCGGGCGCCCACAGCAAGGGAAGAACCGGCCGTCACCGTGGAAGTCATGCCTTCAGCGTGGCGAGCGCGGCGGCGCGCCGCACGGCATACGGACGCACTGTGGACGACACACCCTCGGGCTGCGTGCCTGTGGACAACGTGCGGAACCGAGGAAAAGGGACGGCCCCGGTCGGGGGGGCGACCGGGGCCGTCGGATGGTCTGGCTCCGGGGGGGGAGAAGCCTGACCACCCTCCGCTACAACCCCGAAGGGGAGCGATAGACATAGTGAACCCGATCCGGGCAGTCTGTGCAAGCCCAAACGGGAAAGCCGTTGAATCAGCCGCTCAGCCTGTTCTCAACGACTGAATCCGAAGGTGCTTGGGAACGGGCGACCGGTTTCAGGTGAGCCGGCCGGCGAGCACGGCATCGGCGATCCGGGTACCTTCCTCGGCGGCCGCGACGAGGGCGTCGGCGCAGTGGACGACCCAGAGTTCGACACCGTGCCGATCCCCCCTCGTGTATGCCGTGAGCGCCCCGAGGTAGGCGTTGCCCCCCAGGAGGCGGTGGCCGGCTTCGGGCACCGCAACCCCCGTGGGGTCGAGCCCGCCGTCCCGCACGATGAGGCGTTCGACGGCGCGCGCGACGACGCCATTGGCGCGGGGGAACGGGCGGGTATGGAGGAGTTCGCCGTGAACGAGCGCGGCGACGACGGGCACCGGCACCGCATCGAGCGCGCCGAGAAGTTCGAGGACACCGGCGAGCCGTTCGCGGGCTTCGGCGGCGGGGGGCGCGGCGCCGATCTCGACGAGTTCGCGGCAGTCCTCGCCGTCGTAGCGGGGGCGGCCGAGGAGGCTGTCGGCGAGCCCGTCGCCGGTTTCCGCCGAGACAGCCAGGTCGGCCGCGGCGAGCGTGTGCAGGCGGGCGAGCACCTGGGCCGGCGCCTGCCGGATGCGGCCGGTGAGCACCTCGGTTTCCGCGGTCGCGGCGACGGCGCCTTTGGCGACCCGTTCGACCGGGTCGAGGGGGTCGTGCCAGGTCACGGCGCCGCGCATGAGGTCGCGGATGATGTCGACGCTGAGGCGGGCGCCGTCGAGTTCGGCGGAGGCGGTGGCGCCACGGACCCGGCTTTCGGCAGCGCCTTCGGGGATGCGCCGACGCAACGCCTGGTGCCAGCGCAGCGTCGTGCTCGCCGCGCGCGCCCGCTCGATTGCCTCGGCGACGGCCGGCCACTCGGCGATGGCCAGGGCCGCCCCGACGACGCTCACTCCCCGCCCCCGTCGGCCACCGCGCCCCGAACCGGTGCCTGCTCCGCTGGCGGGGACTCGGGCATCCGCACCCCGGCCAACTGGCGCGACTGGGCGACCACCCGGTCGGTGGCGTCCCACAGGACGCAGTCCTCCTCGAACAGGCCACCGGCCACGTTCGTCGTCGTCGTGCGCACCCGCAACCACCCTGGAGCCGGCCGGGCCCGCACGTGCCCGGAAAACTCCAGCGTCGGCGCCCACGCATAGGCCCCGAGGTCGAACGTCACCGGCGGGAAGGCGTCGAGGAAGAACGGCAGCGACGCCGCGTCCGGGTCACGGCCGTCGACGAACCGGATCCATCCGCGCAACTCCCCTGCCCCGGTCGGCGCACCCACCCCGAACCCGGCCGTCGCCGGATCGAGGCGCAGGTCGATCCGGTCGAGGATGGCGATGGGCGCGGCGAACGACCCGACCTCGCGGGTCGCCGGGATGCACTCCTCCGGCGGCGGCATCGCCGGCGGGTCGGCCTGTCGGTGGAGGGGCTCGGAGTGTTGGGCCAGGTCGGCGTGGGTGGCGAGCAGCCGGATGCGTTCGACGCGCCGGGTGCCGCCCGCACCGTCGGGTTCGGTTTGGACGACGCGCACCGCGCCCGTCGAGATCCGGCGCCCGATCCGCAACACCTCGGGCAGCACCTCCACCGGTCCGGGTGCGCTCGCCGAGGGGAACACCGCGCTGAACGCGATGACGTCCGCGTCGGCCCCGGCGGCCCGCATCGCCGCGCTCAACCCCGCCAGTCCCAGCGCCATCACCACCCCGCCGTTGACGGCGGGGCCGACGAGCCAATCCTCACTGAACCGGCCGGCATACGTGATCTCTCTTTCGTATGCCGCGGGCTCACCTCCGGCGGTCTCCTCACCCCCGGCTCCGGGTGGGTTGTCAAGGCGGAGCGAAATTTCGTTGTCGTAGGCGCTCACCCTCGAAACTCTAGGCTGCCCTCGTGCGCAGTTTCGACGTCCCCACCGCGATCGTGGTCGCGGGCGCGTTCCTGCTCATCCTGCTCGCCGGGTGGCTGCAGCGGCGGCTGCGGCGGCGGGGGTTCATTTCCGCGGTCGATCATGCGACGTACGAGACCCTGCACCGCGCCTCACTCGCCGGGCGGCACCTCACCGAGGGGCTCACGCCCGAGGCCGGCACCAAGGCGGGCAAGCATCTCCTCGCCCTGCTCGGGGCGCGGGCGTTGGCCATCAGCGACACCGGCGAGGTCGTGTCCTGGGTCGGTCCCGGAGAGCAGCACCGACGATCGACCATGGCGTTGATCGCGCCCACGCTCACCAGTGGCCGCACGGCGGTCGCCGACTACCGGGTCGTCCACTGCTCGGACCCGAACTGCCTCATCGAGGCCGCCGTCAGCGCCCCGCTGGTCAGCGACGAGCGGGTCATCGGGGCGATCACGGCATACACCGACCACGCCTCCGCGGGCTTGGCGCGCGCGACCGAGGAAGTGGCGCAATGGTTTTCGGCGCAACTGGAGCTGGCCGAGGTGGGTCGGGACCGGTCCCGGATGATGGAGGCCGAGTTGCGCGCGCTGCGGGCCCAGATCAGCCCGCATTTCATCTACAACTCGCTGGCGGCGATCGCCTCGTTCGTGCGGACCGACCCGGATCGGGCCCGGGAGTTGCTGCTCGAGTTCGCCGACTTCACCCGGTATGCGCTGCGGCGCGGCGGGGCGTTCACGACGTTGCAGGAGGAGTTGCGCAATGTCGAGCGCTATCTGGTGCTCGAGCAGGCTCGGTTCGGGGAGCGGCTCCAGGTGAGCCTCCTCGTGGCTCCCGAGGTGTTGCCGGTCAAGGTCCCCTATCTGGTGATCCAGCCGCTCGTCGAGAACGCCGTCCGGCACGGGTTGGCCACCAAGGAGGGGATCGGGCATGTGGTCATCACCGCGACCGACCGGGGGCATGACGCGCAGATCGGCATCGAGGACGACGGGGTCGGCAACGACCCCGAGCGCATCCGCGACGTCCTCGACAATGCGCACGCCTCCGACTCGATCGGGTTGGGCAATGTCGACGCCCGGCTGCGTCAGGTCTACGGGGACGAGTACGGGTTGGTGGTGGAAACCGCCCCCGGCGCCGGCACCAAGGTGAGTTTCCGGGTCCCCAAGTTCGCCCCCGCCGTCCACGACGCCGACTGACCGCGGTTCCCGACGCTAGCCGCCTCCGACTTGCGTATGCCGCGGCACGCCTTTGCGGGAGTGCCCCACTCCGAGGCGCCCTGGGCGCTAGGTTGACCTCCATGACCAGCGCCGGCCTCACTGCCCTCGTCGTCGACGACGAGCAGCCCGCGCTCTCCGAACTGACCTGGCTGCTCAGCCAAGACGACCGGATCGCCGAGATCCTCACGGCCGCCAGCGGCACGGAGGCGCTCGGGGTGTTGGAGGCGCGGGACGTCGACGTGGTGTTCAGCGACATCTCCATGCCCGGTCTCGACGGGATGGCCCTGGCCCGCGTCATCGCCAAGTTCTCCACCCAACCCCAGATCGTCTTCGTCACCGCCCACGACCGGCACGCCGTCGACGCCTTCACCCTCGCCGCCACGGACTACGTCATGAAACCGGTGCGTGCCGACCGGCTCGGCGAAGCGGTCCGCAGGGTCGTCGCCCGCGCCGAAGGCGCCGCCCCGAACGGCGCAGCAGGGCCCGTCGAGGCCCCGACCGAAGCCCCCGACGAGACGATCCCCGTCGAGTTGGGCGGCGTGACACGGTTCGTCGCGCGCAGCCAGATCCGCTACGCCCAAGCGCAGGGGGACTACGCCCGGTTGCACACGGACACCGGCAGCCACCTCGTCCGCATTCCGCTCGCCGTCCTCGAGGAACAGTGGGGTGAGCACGGGTTCGTGCGCATCCACCGCAGCACCCTCGTCGCCCTCCCGCACGTGACCGAGGTGCGCATGGACCACGGGCGGTGCGCGGTCGTCATCGGGACGAGCGTGCTGCAGGTGAGCAGACGGCATACCAAAGGCTTGCGGGACCTCCTCCTCCGGCGACCCTTGCGCCGCACGTGACGCAAACCCCGGAGCCGGCCCGGCGGGTGCGGGTGACCAGCTCGCGGCGCAGTGGCGCCCGGATGACCAACACGCCCATCGCCCGTGACCTCGACGAACAGACCGGCCTCGGCGACGTCTACCTCGAGGGGTTGATGCGGGCCCAGTTCCGGCTCTCGCTGTTCGTCGTGGGGTTGGCCGCGCTCGGGCTCGGCCTGTTCCCGCTCCTGCTCGTCATGCTGCCGGTGACCCGGCGGCTGGTCGTCCTCGGGTTGCCGCTGCCCTGGCTCGTCCTCGGCATCCTCGTCTACCCGGTCACGTGGCTGGCGGCCCGCTGGTACACCAGGGCCGCCGAACGCATCGAACGAGACTTCCGCGACGTGGTGGCCCCGTCGTGACCTCGACCCTGTCCCTGGCCGCGGTCTCTCTCGTGTGCCTGCTCACCCTCGTCGTCGGCGCCCTCGGGTTGCGCCTCTCGCGCGCGACGAGCGACTTCTACGTCGCTGGACGCACCGTGTCGCCGCGGCTCAACGCGAGTGCTATCGGCGGGGAGTACCTCTCGGCTGCCTCCTTCCTGGGGGTCGCCGGGCTCATCTACGACTTCGGTGTCGACCAGTTGTGGCTGCCCGTCGGCTACACGCTCGGTTACCTCGTGCTGCTCGTCATGGTGGCCGCCCCGATGCGCCGGTCGGGGGCCTACACCCTGCCCGACTTCGCCGAGGCCCGCCTCCAGTCGCGGCGCATCCGCCTTCTGGCCTCGGTCCTCGTCGTGTCCATCGGCTGGCTCTACCTGCTGCCCCAGTTCCACGCCGCCTCGCTCGTGCTGCGGACGGTCGCGGGGGTGCCCCCCTGGGTCGGGGGCACGATCGTCGCGGTCGTCGTCACGGTTGCGGTGGGCGCCGGCGGGATGCGCTCGATCACGTTCGTCCAGGCGCTGCAGTACTGGATCAAACTGACGGCCCTGGCGGTGCCCGCGGGCATCCTGCTCGCCGTGTGGTGGCGCCTGGGCCACCCCGAACCGGTCGTCTCCGACGCCTGGCGGCTGGCGCTCACGCCACGCGACACCGGCGACCACCCGGCATACCGGACCTATTCGGTGCTGCTCGCGCTCTGCCTGGGGACGATGGGCCTGCCGCACGTGCTGGTGCGCTACTACACCAACCCGGACGGGGTGGGGGCCCGGCGCACGACGGTCAACGTGCTTCTTCTGTTGGGCATGTTCTACGTGTTGCCGCCCGTCTACGGAGTGCTCGGGCGGGTGTTCCTGCCCGATCCGCCGGGGTCGGGGGTCGACTCGATCGTGTTGCGGTTGCCGGGGCTCGTGGTGGGCGGAGTGCGGGCCGACGTCCTCACCGCGGTGCTCGCCGGGGGCGCGTTCGCCGCGCTGCTGTCGACGGCGTCGGGCGTGGCGATGTCGGTGACGGGTGTGCTCGACCAGTCGGTCATGCGGCCGTGGCTGCAACGCATCACCGGTGGCGATGCCGGGGTCGGGGGCGGGTTCCGGTTGGCCGCGATCGCCGCGGTCGCCGTGCCGTATGCCGTGAGTTGGCTCACCGAGCCGCTCTCGTTGGCGACGATGGTGGGGTTGGCCTTCACGATCGCGGCATCGACCTTCGCCCCGCTCCTCATCCTCGGGGTGTGGTGGCGGCGCTTGTCCCGCCGGGGGGCGGCAGCGGGGCTCACCGTCGGGGCGGTGACGGCGACCGGTTCGATCGGCGCGGCCTTGGTGCTCGGCAGCCCGAGCGGCTGGCTGGGGGCGCTGTTGGCGAACCCCGCGGCGTGGACCGTCCCGCTGGCCACGGTCGTGGCAGTCGTCGTGTCGTTGGCGACCCCGGGATCGGTGCCGGCAGGCACGACGCGCCTGCTGGTGCGCCTCCACACCCCCGAGGGCGTCGACGTGCGCCGCTCCCGCCCCACCGACTAGCCGCCCGCCTGGCGCTCCCCCCCGCCTCACCGGTCCCTCTTTTCCCGCCGGAACCGGGAAACGTACGGTTCGCACCCCAACAGTCGATGTGCGAAGTGCACCCTTCCCACGCGAAGTTGCCCGCGAGCGCCGTCCTCAGGCCGCACCAACCGCGTCGCGCGCCGCCACGAAAGCCGCCACGCACGCCTGCACATCGGCCTCCGAATGCGCCGCCGACAACTGGACCCGAATCCGGGCCTTGCCCCGCGGCACCACCGGGAACGAGAAGGCAATGACATAGACCCCGTGGGCCAGCATGTGGTCCGCGATCTGGGTCGCCACCCGCGCCCCATCGTCGCCAGGGAACATCACCGGCACGATCGGGTGCGAGCCCGGCAACAAGGCAAACCCGGCCTCGCCCATCAAAGAACGGAACAGCGCAGCATTGGCCGCCAAAACCTCGCGCGCCTCCGAACTACCCGCCACCAACTCCAACGCCTTGAGCGACCCCGCCACCACCGCCGGCGCCACCGAATTGGAGAACAGGTAGGGCCGCGAGCGCTGCCGCAACAGGTCGACGATCTCCCGGTGCGCGCTCACATACCCGCCCGAGGCCCCACCGAGCGCCTTCCCCAAGGTCCCGGTGACGATGTCGACCCGATCGCGCACCCCAAACAACTCCGGCGTGCCCGCCCCCGAGGCCCCGACGAACCCCACCGCGTGCGAGTCGTCGACGAGCACGAGCGCCGAGAACTCCTCGGCGAGGTCGCAGATCCGGTCCAGCGGCGCATAGGAGCCATCCATGGAGAACACCCCGTCGGTCACGACGACCACCCGCCGCGCCCCCGCCTCCCGGGCCGCCGTTAGCTGCACCCGCAGATCGTCCATGTCGGCGTTGCGGTAGCGGTAGCGCGCCGCCTTCGACAGGCGCACCCCGTCGATGATCGAGGCGTGGTTGAGTTCGTCGGAGATGATCGCGTCCTCCTCCCCGAAGAGCACCTCGAACACCCCGCCGTTGGCGTCGAAGCAACTCGAATACAGGATCGTCGCCTCGGTCCCCAGCAGCGACGAAATCGCCGACTCGAGCGCGTCATGCTGCGTCTGCGTCCCACAGATGAACCGAACCGACGCCATCCCGAACCCCCACCGGTCGAGGGCTGCCTTCGACGCCGCGACCACGTCCGGGTGGTCGGCCAACCCGAGATAGTTGTTCGCGCAGAAGTTGAGGGCCTCCCCCGCCGCGGTCCCGATGTGCGCCGCCTGCGGGGTCGTCAACTGCCGCTCCCGCTTGTACAGCCCCGCCTCCTCGATCTCACGCAGCGTTGCGGCCAGGTCGTCCTTGACGGTGCCGTACACGGCATACCTCCTGTTGAGTGGGCGGGTCACCTCGACCGCAGCGTATGCCGTGCGCCGCGCCGCCGGGCCCCGACGAGACCGGGGACTGCGACAACGGCACCGCAGCCGCGGCATACCGGGCGCACTACGGTGAGTACCCCGACCTCAAGGAAACAGACACATGGGCGACACCTTTCGGGCACCGGCCGAATTCGAACCGCAATCCGCCGTCCTCTTGCCCTGGACCCCGCTGGACTTCCCGTTGGCACGCATGCGCGAGAGCGGCGCGGGCGTCAAGGCCCTCACGGCCCAGATCGCGGCGCTGCTGACCCGGCGGGTGCAGGTCCACCTCAACTGCACCGACCCCGCCCTCGTCGACGAGGCCCGGGCGGCTCTCACCAGCGCCGGCGCCGACCTCGACCGGGTCACCATCGTCACCTTCCCCGACGAGATCGGGCTCTACCCGAGAGACAACGGTGCCGACATCCTCATCGGACCCGACGGGTCGCGCCGCTGGGTGGAGCTGCGCTGGTCCGGTTATGGGTTGCACGAGGTCGGCCACCCGTTCACCGTCGAGGGCGCCGCGCTGGCCGGGCGGCACGCCGACCTCCTGGGTGTCGCCGACAAGGTCGAGACCTGGCTCGTCAGCGAGGGCGGGGACCGAGAGGTCGACGGCGCGGGCCTGCTGATGGCGATCGCGGCCACCGAACTCGATCGCAACCCCGGCCGCACCCTCGCCGAGATCGAGGCCGAACTCCGGCGGCTCTACCAGGTGTCGAAGGTCATCTGGCTGCCCGAGGGCACCTATGACGACGATTGCGCCCAGTCCGGGCCGCTCACCACCATCGACGGGGTGCCGGTGCTGCGGTCGGGGTCGGCCCGCGGTCACCTCGACGAGGTGGCCCGCTTCGTGGCCCCTGGCACGGTGTTGCTCGCCGAGGTTACCGACGAGGAGGCGCACCACAGCGACATCCACGCTCCCAACAAGGAACGCATCGACGCCGCGTATGCCGCGCTGCTCGCCGCCACCGACGCCGGGGGCCACCCGTTGACGATCGTGCGTATCCCGATGCCCGAGACGATGGTGTTCGAGGTGACGTCGGACGATCCGCTACGCCACGAGTGGGAGGCCTGGTTGGCAACCACCGATGCCCCCGGGCGGACCTTGCTCGACGGCACGCCCGTCCCGGACGGCGACCTCCTCATGGCTCCGGCGGCGAGTTACTGCAACTTCCTCATCACCAACGGCCTGGTCATCGGTCAGCGCTACTGGGAGCCGGGGCTCCCGGACGCGATCTCGGCCAAGGACGACGCCGCGGCGGCCGTGCTGCGGGACCTCTTCCCCGACCGTGAGGTCGTCATGGTTCCTTCGCTCCCGCTCAACTTCTACGGCGGCGGCGTCCACTGCCACACGAGGAACGTCCCGGCCTAACCGGTCGCCGCACCGCTGCAGCAGCCCGAGCGTCAACAATCCACCTATTGGTCGATTGTTGACACGATGGTCTGTTCACCCGATTGTCGACGGGCCTCGTTGGCGACTCCCGCCATGACCAGTTGACAGGCTTGCGTCACGACCAGTCGAGCACGACCTTGCCGCACTCGCCCGAGGCGGTGGCGGCGAACGCGTCGGCCCACTGCTCGGCGGCATACCGATGGGTGATGACCGCGGTGGCGGCGGTCCGCAACTCCGGGGAGGAAGCGAGCATCGAACCCATGAGGTACCAGGTCTCGAACATCTCCCGCCCATAGATGCCCCGCAACGTGATCATGTGCGTGATGACCTGCCCCCAGTCGATCGGGAACGGCCCCTTGGGCAGCCCGAGGAGCGCGACGCGCGCCCCGTGGTTGAGGTTGCCGATCATCTCGGCCAGCCCGGCCGGGGCGCCCGACATCTCCAGCCCGATGTCGAACCCCTCGCGCATCCCGAGCCGCTCCTGGGCCCCGGCGAGGCTCTCGCCGCGCCCGACGTTGACGACGACATCGGCGCCGGCCGCCCGGGCGAGCGAGAGCCGCAGATCCGACAGGTCGGACACGACGATCCGGCGCGCCCCCGCGTGCCGCACAATCGCGGTCGCCAACACCCCGATCGGCCCGGCCCCGCTGATGACGACGTCCTCGCCGACGACCGGCCACTGCAGCGCCGTGTGCGTCGCGTTGCCCAGCGGGTCGAAGATCGCCCCCAGGTCCGGCTCGATGTCGGGCCCGTGGACCCAGGCGTTGCTCGCCGGGATGACGACATAGTCGGCAAACGCCCCGTCCCGGTTGACCCCGATGCCCACCGTGTTGATGCACATGTGCTTGCGCCCGGCCCGGCAGTTGCGGCATACGCCACAGACGACGTGCCCCTCCCCCGAGACGCGGTCGCCGACGCGCACGTGCTCGACGTCGGCGCCGACCTCGACGACCTCGCCGTAGAACTCGTGCCCGATCGTCTGCGGCACCTGCATCGCGCCCGCCGCCCATTCGTCGTAGGCGTGGAGGTGCAGGTCGGTGCCGCACAACCCGGCGCGCAGCACCCGGATCTTGACGTCCTTCTCGCCGCACTCCGGCTCGGGGATGTCGACGAGGTCGAGCCCGGGCCCGGCGGTCACCTTCCGCAATGCGCGCATGGGGCCCATCTTGACGTATGCCGCCGCCGTCCGTGCGGGATCGCGGCGCCCGCCGCTAGCCGTTCGGCGCACCTGCTCCACCGCTAGCCGATGTGGCCCACGCCACAAGGCGTCCCGCGCCCCCCGCCCAGCGACGCCCGCCCTGGAGCGGGTGCGCGCGGCATACGGAATCGCCCACGCTGGCGCCAGCGGTACCGACGCCGCTCGATGTCCCCTGGAGGTGACCCGTGAGCAACACCGCTCCGACCGACGCCGGCGATCGCTACGTCGCCGTGCAAGCCACACCGGAGTTCCAAGCCCTCCGCAAGAAGTTCCGCGGGTTCGTGTTCCCGACGACCATCTTCTTCCTGGCCTGGTACTTCCTCTACGTGTTCTTGTCGATCTTTGCCCAAGGGTTCATGAACACATTCCTCTTCGGCAAGATCACGATCGGCCTCATCCTCGGCGTACTCCAGTTCGTGACGACCTTCGGCATCACGTTCATCTACGCCCGCTGGGCCAACACCAAACTCGACCCGGCAGCCGATGCGGTCGGTGCCCAACTCGACGGCATGAAGGGGCACTGACCCATGACCGCGCTCCCCGCCTACGCTCTCGCCGCGACCACCACCGTCGGCAACCCCACCCTCAACATCGCCATCTTCGTCACCTTCGTCGTCATCACCCTCGGGGTCGTCATCAAGGTGGCCTCGGGCAAGAAGACCGCCGAGCAGTACTACACGGCCGGCGGCGCGTTCTCCGGGCGCCAAAACGGCATCGCCATCGCCGGTGACTATCTCTCGGCGGCAAGCTTCCTCGGCATCGCCGGCTCGATCGCCCTCCAGGGCATGGACGGCTTCCTCTACTCCATCGGCTTCCTCGTCGCCTGGCTCGTCGCTCTCCTCCTCGTCGCCGAACCACTGCGCAACACCGGCCGCTTCACCATGGCCGACGTGCTGGCCTACCGGTTGCGGCAGCGGCCGATCCGGATCGCGGTGTCGGTGTCGGTGCTCTGCGTCTCCCTCTTCTACCTGCTCGCCCAGATGGCCGGCGCCGGCGGCCTGGTCTCCCTCCTCCTCGGGGTCTCCGGGGAAACGGCGCAGAACCTCGTCATCGCCGTCGTCGGTGCCGTCATGGTCACCTACGTCCTCATCGGCGGCATGAAGGGCACGACCTGGGTGCAGATCATCAAGGCCGTCCTCCTCATCTCGGCCGCGGCGATCATGACCGTTTGGGTGCTCGGCAAGTACGGTTTCAGCCTCTCGGACGTGTTCACCGGCGCCATCGACAAGGCCAAGGCGTCCAAGAACCCCGCCACCGCCAAGGCTGCCGAGAACCTCCTCCACTACGGCACGAAGTACGGCAAGACCGACCTGGCCAAGATCGACTTCATTTCGCTGTCGATGGCTCTGGTGCTCGGCACCGCCGGGTTGCCGCACGTGCTCCAGCGCTTCTACACCGTGCCCACCGCACGAGCGGCCCGCAAGTCGGTCGAGTGGGCGATCTGGCTCATCGGCGGGTTCTACCTGCTCACCTTGGTCATCGGGTTCGGCGCCGGCGCGCTCGTCGGCCCGGACGCCATCAACGCCGCCCCCGGCAAGCAGAACTCCGCTGCCCCGATGCTCGCCTTCAACCTCGGCGGGTCGTGGATGCTCGGCATCGTCTCCGGGATCGCCTTCGCGACGATCCTCGCGGTCGTCGCCGGGCTCACGATCACCGCATCGGCGACCTTCGCCCACGACTTGTACAAGGAGGTCTTCAAGCGCGGCCAATCCACCCAGGAGCAGGAAGTCAAGATGGCGCGGATCGCCGCCATCGGCATCGGCCTGGTCGCGATCTTCGGCGGCATGCTCGCCAAGAGCCAGAACATCGCCTTCCTCGTGGCCCTGGCCTTCGCCGTCGCAGCCTCGGCGAACCTGCCGACGATCGTCTACTCGCTGTTCTGGAAGGGCTTCAACACCCGCGGGGCCCTCTGGTCGATATACGGCGGTCTCATCTCCTCGATCGGCCTGATCATCTTCAGCCCGGTCGTCTCCGGCAAGGCCGCCGACCCCAAGACCGGCCTGTCACCTTCGATGGTCACCAACGCGGCGATCGACTTCCACTGGTTCCCGCTCGACAACCCCGGGCTGGTGTCGATCCCGTTGGCGTTCTTCCTCGGCTGGCTCGGCAGCAAACTCTCCAAGGAGCACAACGCCCAGAAGTACGCCGAGATGGAGGTTCGCTCCCTCACCGGTCACGGCGTGGGTCCGGCTCTCGATCACTGAGCGTTCCCGGCTCCCCGACGCGGGCGGCATACCGATTCTTCGGTATGCCGCCCGCTCCCGTGTGGCGGCGCCCGGCTGCTTCTGCGGCCTACCGTGCAGTAAGTGGGGTGATCACCCCACCTCTCGCAGGGGAGACCGCACGGGGATGACCGGGCCGGCGGCAGGACACGCGCGCGCAAAAGGCGCAGACCCGAGGGCAGGATGCCTCCGACGCGTCGAGGCTGGCCTCCCAGGACCGCCTCGCCCGACGCAGTGTCGCGGCGAGTTCGCCTGTCACACAGGGCGCATCCGGCATACTGCGCCCTCCTCTCGGCCCCACGCTAGTCGCGCCCGCGGTCCCGAAGGGGCGATGTGGCCGGCCGCGGCTCGACTTCGGAGTCGACCACGGCCCGGTATGCCGCGGCCTAGCCGCCGGTGCGGGTGCCGCCACCGCCACCGGTCCGGGTGCCACCCGTGCCGCCACCAGTGCCCCCGCCACCGAAACCGCCACCCGTGCCGAAGCCACGAGTCGACTGGGTCTGGTTGGCAGGCAGCGCCTGGGAGGCGTCCGCGAGGACGACAATCTGGCCCTTGGTCAGCCCGGAGAGCACCTGCGCCCACCCACCGCCGATCGCGCCGAGAGTGACGGCCGTCGACTTGGGCGTCGACGAACCGGCCGCGAGCACTTCGACGGTCCCGGTGCCGCTGGTCACTCCGGCGAGCGCCGACACGGGAACCCTGATCACGTTCGTCGCCGAGGCCACCGTGATCGCCACCGTGCCGCTGGACCCACTCGCCATGGCCGCGGGGGCCGAGGGGACCAGCACGGTGGCCGGATAGGTCGGCGTGGATGACGTGAGCGAACTCGGGAGCAGATTGACGGACTGGACGGTCGCAGGAACCTGGGTCGCCGAACCGGCCGGGACCACCATGGCCGCCAACCCGCTGTGGATCACCGGCATACTCGCCAGCGGCACCGAGATGGTGACGACGGCCGCTCCCGCTCCAACGAGCGTGATCCCGCCCGAACCCGACGCCTGACCGACGGCCAGGTTGACGGCCCCCACGGTGCCAGCAATCGGCGCGGTGAGGGTCGCGGCGGTCACGGCAGCTTGGGCCTGGGTGACCGCGGCTTGGTCGGTGAGGATGGCGACATCGTCCTGGGCCAGACGCACGGCCGACGACTGGCCGCCGGTCGCCGATCCGGACGCGGCGCGCGCGGTCGAACTGCTGGTCGCCGTGGTGGCGGCGTTGCCAGTGGTGGACGTGGCCGTGCTGGCCGCGACCGCGCTGGCCGCCAATTGGGCCTGGAGCCGTTCGAGGGCGGTCATGGTGCTGCCTTGGGCCGTGATCAGGGCGGTGACCGCCTGGACACAGGCCTGAAGTTGCTCGGGCGTGGGTTCCTTGGGTTCGGTGCCGGTTCCACCGCCACCGCCGGTCCCCGTGCCCGAGCCTGTTCCGGTTCCAGTACCAGAGCCCGAGCCTGTTCCGGTTCCAGTACCAGAGCCCGAGCCGGTTCCACCGCCGGTTCCTGAACCGGTTCCAGTACCAGAGCCCGAGCCGGTTCCACCGCCGGTTCCTGAACCGGTTCCAGTACCAGAGCCCGAGCCGGTTCCACCGCCGGTTCCCGAACCCGTTCCAGTACCCGAGCCCGAGCCGGTTCCGCTGCCGGTGCCGGTCCCCGTCCCCGACCCACTTCCGGTTCCACCGCCGGTTTCCGTACCCGTGCCCGCCCCAGTCCCGGAGCCCGTCCCACCGCCGGTTCCGCTGCCACTGCCGGAGCCGGTCCCCGTGCCCTTGCCACCGCCGGTCCCCGCTGCAGCGAGCACCGGCGCACAGGCCGTGCGCTCGGCCGCGGCCAAGGACTGGGCCTGTTTCAGGGCCGCAGTGGCGGGGGCGGTGTTGACGGTGGACTTCGAGGGCGACGAGCCGGAACTGGGGGTCTTCGGCGAACTCGACGATCCCGATGCGCCTGACCCGCTCGCCGTTGTCGATGTCGTGCTGCTCGTGGACGCGCTCTGGTCAGCAGCGAGGGTGGCCTGATCTGCGGCCAGGGTGGCCTGGGCAGTGGCCAGGGCCGCCTGCAGCGCCGTCGGGTCCTCGGTTGCCAGTTTCTGCCCGGCGGACACTTGTTGCCCCACGGTCACGTCGATCGACGTCACCGCGGCGCTTGTTGGGAAGGTCGCGGTCACCTGGTCGACCCGCTGGACCGACCCCGGCAGGGAGATCGTCTGTGTCACATTCCCGATGCCGACGGTCGAGGTGCGGTAATCGGGAGCGGCGCCGGAGGACGAACCGGACGTGGCGGCATACGCTCCACCGCCGACGAGGGCCACGGCGACGACCCCGGCGGTGACCAGGACGACCCGGCGACCTTTGAACCGGGCCAGGCGCCCAAAGAACCGACGATCAGACACTGGGGCTCGCCCCCGCGCCCGGGCCGTTGCCGGGACGACGCCCGAACCCGGTTTGGCAGGTGCCGTTCACGGGGTCCGAGAGCCGGATGCTGGTGGCCGTCACGGCACCGGTCGAGTCATGCGGCCCGGACGCCTGCAGGCATCCGCCGACCTTGACGTCGGTCGCCGCGGCCGTCGCCTGGGTCGTAAAGGTGGTCGACGCGGCATACGTCACGGTGATGGTGCTCGCCGGTTGGTTGCCCCGCGCGGCCTGGGTGACCGTGAAGGACCCCGAGCCGACCGAGGCGACCGTCCCGAAAGCGCCGCCGCCGAACCCGCGCCCGTCGAAGCCACCCGAGCGTGACGGCCGGGGTGAGGGAGTCCCGGCGCCGCCGCTCGGCCCGCCTTGCCCCCCGCCGGGCCCGGCGCACGAGCCGCCAACCGGATCGCTGAGCGCCACCGTCGCGGCGTCGATCGACGTGGGCGCGCTCGCCCCACCGTTGGCGGCGTTGCCGCTGCCCGACGTCGCCGCCCGAGCCGACACACACTGCCCGACCTTGAGGGCGGCCGCGGTCGCGGGCACGGTCTTGCTGAACGTCGTCTTGTCGTTCCACGTCACCGCCGTCTGCGAGGACGTCGACTGGACCTGCGCGGTCGAACCGGTCACCGCGGCGATGAGGCCAGCGGCGCCGGCCCGCTGCCCGCCTCCGCCTTGACCCGAACCAGAACGGGACGCGCTCGGCGCCGGGGTTGACGCGGAGGAGGAGGAACCGCAGGCACCGAGCGCCAACGCGCCCGTGAGAGCAAGGGCGGCCAACGACACCGTGGAGAGGGTGCGACGCATGGGGGTGTTCCTTTCGAGGACTGACGTATTCATGACGACTATTCGCTGCGGAGCGCGTCGATGGGGGCCAGCCGAGCCGCACGGCTCGCCGGATAGACCCCAGCAACCACCCCAATGACGAGGGAGACGACGAGCGCAAGACCGGCCGCGAGCATCGACATCGACACCGGTTGCCCGAGGATCGAGGGCAGGGTGAGCGCTCCGACGAACCCGAGCGCCAGCCCGAGCACGCCGCCGACCAGCCCGAGCATGGAGGCCTCGACAAGGAACTGGCGCAGGATGACCGACGGGGTCGCCCCCAGCGCCTTGCGCAACCCGATCTCCCGGATCCGCTCGGTCACCGAGACGAGCATGATGTTCATGACGCCGATGCCGCCGACGAGCAGCGAGATCGCCGCGATGCCGCCGAGCAAGACGGTGAGAATGTGCGCCGTACTCGTCGCGGTTTGGACGAGCGAGGCCTGGCTCGACACCGTGAAGTCGGCGCTGTTGGCGCTCACCCCGTGGGTCGACAGGAGGGCGTTGGACGTCTCTTGGTATGCCGCGGAGAGGGTGTCGGCGGACTTGCCCTCGACGTAGATGGTCGAGACCGAGGCGCCCGACCCGTTGCCGAAGTCGTTGGCGAAGGTCGTCGAGGGGATGACGAGTTGGTCGTCCTGGTCGCCGCCGATCGTCGAGCCCTCGGTGTTGAGCAGCCCGATGATCGTGAACTGGACGCCACCCACCCCGACGGTCGACCCGACCGGGGAGCGGCTGCCGAACAACTGGCTTGCCGTCGTCGCCCCGATGACCGCGACCGGCGAGGCGTTGGTCACCTCGGTCGCCGTGAAGAACCGGCCCTGGTCGATCGATCGCGCGCGCACCGACACCCACGCGGGCGTCGTGCCCACCACGCTCGTCGTCCAGTTCGTGCCGTTGGCGACGAGCGACTGCTGCGAGGTCGACGCGGGCGCCACGGCGGCAATGTCTGGGGCGATGGCCGGGTCGGCGAGCATCGCGGCGTCACCGGTCGTCAGGGTCGTCGCACTGCCGCGCCCGCCCCGCAGCCCCGCGAACGACGTCGTGCTGCCCGGGGTGACGACGAGCAGGTTGGACCCGAGTTTGTCGATTTGGCTGGCGACCTGTTGCTGGGCCCCTTGGCCTAGGCCGACAGTGAGCATGACCGCGGCGATCCCGATGAGGATGCCGAGGACCGTGAGGGCCGAGCGCATCCGCCGGGTCCGGATCGCGTCGTATGCCGTCCGCACCGTTTCCCACCAACTCATCGCGACCCCACCCCCGGGCTCGCCAGGGTCGGTTCGTGGTCGCCCTCGGTCAGTTGCCCGTCGAAGATCCGGGCCACCCGCGCCGCCTGCTCGGCGACGTCATGTTCGTGGGTGATGAGCACGATGGTCCGTCCTTGGTCATGCAGTTCGCGGAGCAGGGCGAGCACATCGGCCGTCGAGGTCGAATCGAGGTTGCCCGTGGGTTCGTCGGCGAGGATCAGGCTCGGGGCGGTCACGAGGGCCCGCGCCACCGACACCCGCTGCTGCTGCCCGCCACTGAGTTCGTTGGGGCGGTGTTCGACCCGGTCGGCGAGCCCGACGCGACCCAGGGCCTCCAGGGCCCGGGCCTTGCGTTCGGGAGCCGGCACCCCGGCATACACCAAAGGAAGCTCGACGTTGCGCCAGGCCGACAGCGTGGGCAGCAGATTGAACTGCTGGAAGACGAACCCAATCTCCTTGTTGCGCACGTGCGCGAGGCGCGCCTCGTCCATGGCGCCGACGTCGTGGCCGGCGAGCCGGTAGGTGCCGGTCGTCGGCACGTCGAGGCAGCCGAGGATGTGCATGAGGGTCGACTTGCCCGAGCCCGAGGGACCCATGACGGCGAGGTAGTCGCCGCGTTCGACCCGCAGGGTGACCCCGCGCAGCGCCTCGACCTCGAGGCTGCCCGAGCGGTAGGTCTTACCAACATCGACGAGGTCGAGGATCGCGGTGTCGTCGGCGCCGGCCGAGTCATCGGTTGTGGTGTCGGTTGGGGTGTGGGGCCCCGCTTCGTCGGCGCTCACCCACGCCGGAGGTATGCCGTGCGGTCCGTTGGTCATGGCGTTCACCCGCGTCCGCCGGTGCCGCCGGTGCCGCCGGTGCCGCCGGTGCCACCGTTCCGGTTGCCGGTGCCGCCGCCGGTCCCGCCGAAGCCACCACCGATGCCGCCGAGCCCTCCGCCCCCGGAGGTGCCGCCGCTGCTGGAGGACCGGGTGAACGTCGGGAGGACGACCTGGTCACCGTCGTTCAGGCCCTTGGTGATTTCCGTCTGGTTCCCGAAGAGCCGCCCGAGCGTGACCGGAACGTTGGTCTCCTTGCCGTCCTTGAGGACGGTGACCGTCGAGGTTGAGCCGCTGGAGGAGATCGCCATCGTCGGCACGGTGAGGACGTCGTCGAGTTGGGCGGTGATGATCGAGACGTTGGCCCCGGTGCCGTAGTAGAGGCCCTGCTGCGCGCCGGTGATGGCGATGGTCACCGGGAAGGTGCTCGTGCCACTCGAACTCGACGAGGCAATGAGACCGATGGTCGACACGGTGCCGAAGAGGGGCTGGCGGGAGCCGTTGGGGGTGATCTGCGCCTGGAGGCCGGCCTTGAGAGACGCGAGGTCGGAACTGGCCACCTGCGCGTTGACGTTCCACGCCGAGGTGTTGATGACGACGATCGCCGACGAGGAGCCCGACGACGAGGACCCGGAGTTGGTTGACCCCCCGGAACTGGTGCCACCGGCAGCGCTCCCGCTCCCCGAGCGTCCGGCTCCCGAAGCACTGGACCCGGACGCCGACACGGTCGAGGCGGTGCCACTCGCCCCGATCTGGCTGCCGACCTGGACGTTGACCGCCGCAACGACGCCGGCGATCGGCGAGGTCAAGGTCGCCGCAGCCAGTGACTGCCGCGCGGACGCCAGTTTGGTCTGCGCGGCCACGAGTTGGGCCTGGGCGGAGGCCGAGGTGGCGGTCGTGGTGGCGGCGTTGACGGCGGTTTGGGCCGCGGACACCGACGCCTGGGCGAGATTGACCTGCTGTTGCAGGGTGCTCGGGTCGAGGGTCGCGAGCGTCTGCCCCGCGGTGACGGTCTGGCCCACGGTCACGGGGACGCTCGTCACGGTGCCGCTCGCCTGGAAGGCCAGATCGCTCTCGGTCGCGGGGATGATCGTCCCGGTCGCCGACACCGACTGTTCGACGGTGCCGTGCTGCAGGGTCACCGTGCGCGGCGCCGCCGTCGTCGCCGCGGACCGGCTGCGCCAAACCCAGACAACCCCTACGGCGACGACGAGCAAGACGGCGAGCGTCAACACGAGCGCCCGGCCCCGCGGCATACGAAGCCGGCGACGCGACCTCGAACGGGAGGCGGGCGGACGCGCCGACGGATCGACGGACAATTCAGGTGCGGACTCGGACACTCCGGGGCTCCCTGCGCGACGTCGTTGCGGAGATGACATCGAGACGCTATGAGGGTCCGCTCAACGGTTCCTATGGCGAACCTATCAACGCCATGAGTGTTGTCTGAGAAAAGCCTGGGACGGGCGACGCGCGCCCCACTCCCACGGAGTGATCAAACCGGTCGTCAGCGGGCCGCGGCCTCCGCGCGCAGGCGGGCGGCGAGGTCGTCGTCGACGGTCTCGAAGAAGGTGCCCACCACCTCGTCGAGGTGATCCAGGCTCTCGGCGCAGAACAGGATGGGCTGGTAGGTCGTGATGTCGTAGGCCAGCGTACCCATGGCGGCGAGGTCGAGCGGGCGATGCTCCATGTGCCCGAACTCGTCCATCTCCCCGAAACTCGACAAGATCCCGGCACCGTACGCCTTGACCTCGCCATGCTCGCGGATGACCCCGAACTCCATGGTGAACCAGAAGACGTCGGCGACGAACTTGAGCGCGTCCGGGGTCTCCAGGCGCGCCCCCGCCGCCCCGGCCGCTGCCGTGAGCGCGGCAAACCGCGGCGAGGCCAACTGGTTGGCGTGCCCGATGACCTCGTGGATGATGTCCGGCTCGGGGGTGTAGAGCGGTTCGCTCGCGTGCCGCAGGTATTGCGTCGAGTTGAACACCCGCTGCCCCAGGTCGGCGTAGAACTCGCGCAGCGGCACCAATCCCGGCGCGGCGACGTACGTCCAGCCGGTCAGTGGGTGGAGCGCGGCAGTCACCTCGGCCAGTTGGGGCACCCGGTCGGTCGGCAGCCCGAGCCGGGCCTTGGCGTCGAGGTACTCGCTGTGGGCGTACTTCTGGTGCTTGGGCGCGAGGTGTTCGCTGGCCACCGCCCACACCCCGTCCTCGACCGCCGTGTAGTCGATGACCGGCACCGGGGCGCCGCCGTCGCGGTCCCAGTCGAGGGCGGCCCGGGCGATCGCGCCGCGGCGGGCGACATAGGCCGCGTCGGCGCGCCCGGGGTGGTTGTCGGCGAGGTGCACTTCGACCACGCCATCGTCCGTGGTCACCGCCGAATACAGCCGTCCGTCGTCCAACATGGTCCCCACCTCTTCGTGGTCGCATCGGGTCCCCACGACGTTGCGGGGTTCGCACCAAGGAAGCAGAAACTCTCCGGTAGTGGAACCGTTGTCGCTCACCCTGGGCACAGGGCCCAGCAATTCGCCGGTATGCCGCGGGGCCGGCTACACAGTTTGCTCACCCCCGACGTGACCCGTCCCACACGCCGCTCGTCGCGCCAGGCCGCACGCCCGCGGCATCCGGTCCCGGTGCGCTTGCCCGCACACCGCGCCGACCGGAAGAGTGGAACGTGACGCACGCCACTCAAGCCCCGGGAGATCGCCGTGACCGAAGACAACCTGAGCAGCCACCTCGACCGCGCCTCGCTGGCCCCCGACCCCGAGTTCACCGCCCACGCCAACGGCACCCAGGCGATGTATGCCGAGGCCGAGGCCGACCACGAAGGCTTCTGGGCGCGCCAGGCGCGCGAGCGCATCACCTGGGCCCGCGACTTCGACCAGGTCCTCGACTGGAGCAACGCGCCATTCGCCCAGTGGTTCGTCGGCGGCGAACTCAACGTCGCCTACAACTGCGTCGACCGGCACGTCGAGGCCGGGCGCGGCGACAAGGTCGCCTTCCATTTCGAGGGCGACCAAGGCGACACCCGCACCATCACGTATGCCGATCTGCTCGCCGAGGTCTGCAAGACGGCGAACACGCTCGCCTCCCTCGGGGTCGGCAAGGGCGACACGGTGGCGATCTACATGCCGATGATCCCCGAGACGGTGTTCACCATGCTCGCCTGCGCCCGGATCGGTGCACCGCACTCGGTGATCTTCGGCGGGTTCTCCGCCGAAGCCCTGCACACCCGGATCGCCGACGCCAACGCCAAACTCGTCGTGACCACCGACGGGCAGTGGCGGCGCGGGAAGCCGGCGCCGTTGAAGATGGCGGTCGACGAGGCGGTCGACCACGGCGGGGCCGTGTCCCCGGTCGAGAAGGTGCTCGTCGTGCAGCGCACCGGGATCGAGGTCCGGTGGACCGAGGGGCGCGATGTCTGGTGGCACGACGTCCAGCCGGGGCAATCGAGCACCCATGAGGCGGTGCCGCACGACGCCGAGCACCCGCTGTTCATCCTCTACACCTCGGGCACGACCGGGAAACCCAAGGGGATCTTCCACACGACGGGCGGCTATCTCACCCAGGCGGCATACACCAACGCCGTGGTCCACGACGTCCACCCGGAGACCGACGTCTACTGGTGCACGGCCGACGTCGGCTGGGTGACCGGGCACTCCTACATCGTCTACGGGCCGCTGGCCAACGGAGCCACCCAGGTGCTCTTCGAGGGCACGCCGGACACCCCCCACCAGGGGCGGTGGTGGGAGATCGTCGAGAAGTACGGCGTGACGATCCTCTACACGGCGCCGACCGCTATCCGCACCTTCATGAAGTGGGGGCATGACATCCCGGAGCGCTTCGACTTGTCCACGATCCGGGTGCTCGGGTCGGTCGGGGAGCCGATCAACCCCGAGGCGTGGCTGTGGTACCGCAAGTACATCGGTGGCGACCGGGCCCCAATCGTCGACACCTGGTGGCAGACGGAGACCGGGGCGATCATGATTTCGCCGCTCCCGGGCGTGACGACCCTGGAGCCGGGGTCGGCGCAGCGTCCCATCCCTGGGGTGTCGGCGGAGATCCTCGACGACGAGGGGCACCCGTTCACCGAGCCCGAGAAGGTGGGCTACCTCGTGCTCACCAAGCCCTGGCCCTCGATGCTCCGAGGCATCTGGGGCGACCCGGACCGCTATGTCGACACGTACTGGCACCGGTTCGGGCCGGAGTACTACTTCGCCGGCGACGGCGCGAAATATGACGCGAACGGCAACATCTGGCTGCTCGGGCGGGTCGATGACGTCATGAACGTCTCGGGCCACCGGTTGTCGACGGCCGAGATCGAGTCGGCGCTGGTGTCGCACCACGCGGTCGCGGAGGCGGCGGTCGTCGGCGCCTCGGACGAGACGACCGGGCAGGCCGTCGTGGCGTTCGTCATCTTGCGCTCCGAGGCGACCGACGAGGCGGCCGCCGACGAGGACGGCATGATCGCCTCGCTGCGCAACCACGTGGCCAAGGAGATCGGCCCGATCGCCAAGCCCCGCTCGGTCATGGTGGTGCCGGAACTGCCCAAGACCCGGTCGGGCAAGATCATGCGCCGCCTGCTCAAGGATGTCGCAGAGGGCCGTGACATCGGGGACGCGACGACTCTCGCCGACTCCTCGGTCATGGCGCTGATCGCCAAGGGCCTCGGCAAGGGCTGACCCGCGGCCCGAGCCGCGCCACCTGCCGCCCGGGCGGGACGAAGTGACCCACATGGGCATCTTGTCCCGCCCGGGCGCGTCAGCGCCGTCGATAGAGTGGAGCGGCGAGCCCGCACGAGCGCCAGCACGCGTTCCGGGCCCACCGACCCCGTTCCCGACCCGCCGAGGAAACCATGGTCTTGCCGACGTTGCGCCGCCGCCTGTTCACCCGGTCGACGCTGGGCGAGACGACCTTCGTCGCCGATGTCCTCCGCAAGGAAACCATCGGCGGCGCCCTCTTGCTCGGTGCCGCCCTTGCGGCGCTGATCTGGGCCAACTCCCCGTGGCGCGAGAGTTACGTGGCGCTGCGCAGCTTCACGGTCGGCGTCGACGTGGCCCACCTCCAGCTCAGTCTTGGCGCCTGGGCGGCCGACGGGCTGCTCGCCATCTTCTTCTTCGTCGCCGGGCTCGAACTCAAACGCGAGTTCCTCGTCGGTGACCTCACCTCCCCCGCCAAGGCCGCCGTCCCGGTCCTCGCCGCTGTCGGCGGCGTGGTCGTCCCGGCACTCGTCTTCCTCATCACCATCCGCGTCCTCGGCGCCGACGGCGATGCGGCCACCGGCTGGGCCATCCCCACTGCCACCGATATCGCGTTCGCGCTGGCCGTCCTGGCCGTGCTCGGCTCCCACCTGCCCTCGGCGCTGCGCTCCTTCCTGCTCACGCTGGCCGTGGTCGACGACCTCATCGCCATCACGATCATCGCGCTCTTCTACACCAAGCAGTTGAGCATCCTCCCCCTCCTCGCCGCGCTCATCCCGTTGCTCCTCTTCACGGCCCTGGTCCAACGGCGGATCACCCGGTGGTGGCTCCTCCTCCCCCTCGCGCTGGCCACCTGGGTGCTCGTTCTCAACTCCGGCGTTCACGCCACCGTCGCCGGCGTCCTCCTCGGGCTGGTCGTCCCGGTCCGCCCCCGGTCCCGCGAGTCGCGCTTCGCCCAGGCCGCCCGCGTCCCCACCTTGCCCTCCGACACCGACGTCGCCCACCGGTTCGAACATCGCATGCGTCCCATCTCCGCCGGGGTGGCCGTGCCGGTGTTCGCGTTCTTCGCCTCCGGGGTCACCCTCGTCGGCGGCGCGTTGGGCGAGGTCGTCAAGGATCCGGTGGCCATCGGGGTCATCGCCGGCCTCGTCGTCGGCAAGGTCATCGGGGTGTTCGGCTCGACCTACCTGCTCGCCAAGTTCACCCGGGCCGAACTCGACGACGATCTCGCCTGGACCGACATCATCGGTCTGTCGTTCCTCACCGGCATCGGCTTCACCGTTTCCTTGCTCGTCGGCGAACTCGCCTTCGGTGCCGGCAGTGACCGCGACGACCACGTCAAGGCCGGCATCCTCATCGGGACCCTCGTCGCCGCCGTGCTCGCCGCCGTAGTCCTGCGCACCCGCAACGCCGTCTACCGGCGGATCGAGGAACTGGAGACGCGCGACGACGACGGGGACGGCATACCGGACGTCTTTGCGAAGGCACCCCCCGGTATGCCGCCCGCGGCCCAGTAAGGTGACCACAGACCCTGGTGGCGCCTGACGCCGCCCGCTGAGGAAGGCATCGACATGACCGTTGAGGACCGCACCGGATCCCGGACGATCGGGCAGCTCGTCGCCGATGCGAGCAGCGACGTGCAGGGCTTGGTCCGCAGTGAGATTGCGCTGGCCAAGGCCGAGGTCCAGCAGGGGGTCAAGACTCTCGGCAAGGGTGCGGGGCTGCTCGGCGCTGCCGGGTTCGTCGCCCTCATCGCGCTGATCTTCCTCTTTCACACCATGGCGCAGACCATCGCGATCTGGTTGCCGCAGTGGGCGAGTTACCTGATCGTCACCGGGTTCCTCTTCCTCGTCGCCGCGGTGTTGGCGCTCGTGGGCCGCTCGGCGCTGCGCTCGGCCAAACCGGTGCCGGAGCGGGCCATCGCGCAGGCGCAGGAGACGATCGTGCAGGCCCAGCAGACGCTGTCCGAGATCATCCCGCAGGTGCCGGCGCCGGCTCCCGGGCCAGGGGCGGCGGCCAAGCCGGCGCCGCTGCCCACCCCGACCGCCGCCCAGAGCGCGGCGGCCCAATCCGCCGCCGGGCAGCGGGCCACCCCCGGCCGGTAACGCGCCGCCTCGGTCGTCACCGCCCGGTCAGGCACGCCCCGGTCGGCATCGGGTGCGTCGCTCCCGCGGCTGCCGTGAGGTCGTCGGCGACCTCGGCAAGGGTGAGGGCGTAGCCAGTCTCGGCGTCGTCGAGCGAGCGCGCGAACACCACCCCGACCACCCGGCCTTCGGCATCCACGAGCGGTCCGCCCGAATTGCCCGGCTGGACGACCGCCCGCAGCGAATAGACCTCCCGGCTCACCTCGGCCGCACCGTAGATGTCGCGCCCGCGGGCGGTGAGCCGGTCACGCACGCGGGCCGGCTCCACGGCATACGGGCCGGCGAGCGGGTAGCCCAAGGCGGCGGCGGACGAGTCCCGGTCGAGCACCCCACCGAGGGTGAGCGCCGGGGCCCGCAGCCCGGGCACTCGGAGCACCGCGATGTCGCGGGCCGGGTCGAAGAGGACGACGGATGCCGTGCGCTCGACTCCTCTGCCCGGCTCGCGGACCGTGACCGATGCGGTGCCGGCGACGACATGCGCGTTGGTGACTACGACACCGGGGGAGGTCACCCACCCCGAGCCCTCGAGTTGCCGCGAGCAACTCGGTGCCTGCCCGTCGATGCGCACGACCGAGGCCGCCGCGGCGGCGACCCCCGAGCCGAGCGCGCCCGGGTCGGGGGCGGGCACGGCGACGATCGGCTCGTGGGCGACTCCCTCGAAGACCTGCGGAAAGCCGTGCCCACTGAGGACACCACCCATGGTGGTGAGCACCGACCCGACGGGCACCGGCACGGTCCGGTCGATGGCGGCGAGGACACTCGAGCGACCTACGATCGCCGACAGCGTCGGGGAGCCGCTTAGTCGGGCGGCCCCGGCCAGGAACCACACGATCCCCGCAGTCATCGCGACGACGAGCAGCGCCCCCGCGCTCGCATCGACGAATTGTCCTGGGCGCCACCGCAGTCCCTTCCGCAGCCCGACCCCGATGCGGTGCCCGATCACCTGCCCCAGCCCAGCGGCCAGAAGCAGGACGGCGAGGAGGATGAGCCACTGACCGGCGCTGGAGATCTCGGCCCAGCCCGACCACAGCGAGGTGGCCCGCGGCAATGCCCACAGGGCAAGTGCACCGCCGGCGACGAACCCGACGAGCGAGGAGGCCGAAACGAGCAGCCCGGCACGGAAACCAGAGGCGGCATACACGAGGAAGAGCACGGCGAGCGCCAGGTCGAGCCACGACGGCGGCCACACGCCGACCGATCCCGAGGCCCCCGCCGCCACCAGGATGCCGTCCACGAGGGCGGTCGTCACCGGCGCATCCCCGGTGAGGCGAGCCGGTCCGGGAGGGAGCGTTCGCGGGTCGCATCCCAGGGGGGCGCGATGCCGGCGAGGTCGAGCAGGGTCGACAGGAGCATGGCGGTGAATCCCCAGACGAACATGCCGTTGGCGTCGAAACCCGGCCCCCGGTAGCCCATCGGATGGGTCACCGTGAACCGGTGCTGCGGGTCGAGCAGCGTCGACAGGGGCACCGCCTCCGCGCGCACGACCTCGGCCGGGTCGACGACGCGCACGGTGCCGGGCCGAGCCCACCAGGCGAGCACGGGAGTGACGACATTGCCACTGGGAGAAAGGAACAACTCGGGCAGGGTGAGGACGACATCGACGCTGTCGGGCTCGATGCCGACCTCCTCGTGGGCCTCGCGCAGCGCCGCCGCCGTCGGCGAGGCATCCTGCGGGTCGACCGTGCCGCCGGGGAAGGACACCTGCCCCGGGTGCGCCCGCAAGTAGGGCGAACGCTCGGTGAGCACCACCTCCTCACCCTGCGCACCCGGCCCGAAGAGCATGAGGACGGCCGAGCGACGGTGCGGGCCCGGCGGCGGCGCGAACGCCCGGAAATAGTCGGGGTGCCCCTGGGCCACTTCGCGCTGGACGGTCGCCATCCAGGCCGGGCGCTTCGCTGCCGCCTCCCCCGCCGCGGCGTCGCGTTGCGGGTATGCCGTGCTCACGGCATACCCCCTGAGGGCACCTCGTCGGGAAGGGGACCCGGCGGCGGGTCGGGAAGGACCGCACCGGGTGCCAATTCGTAGGTGAGGAGGGCGCGGGCGGCATCGGGATCGGTCTCGCCCAGACCGTAACTCGGGCACCAGCGCGCGACCGGGCAGGCCCCGCACGCGGGACGGCGGGCATGGCAGGTGCGACGCCCGTGGAAGATGACCGCATGCGAGAGCTCGGTGAGGTCGCGCCGGGGGAACATCGCGGCGATCGCGTGCTCGACCTTGACCGGGTCCTCTTCGGTGGTCCACCCGAAACGGCGCACCAACCGCCCGAAGTGGGTGTCGACGGTGAGCCCCGGAATGCCGAACGCGTTGCCGAGCACGACGTGGGCGGTCTTGCGGCCGACCCCATGGAGCGTGACCAGATCGGCCAACCGCGGGGGCACCTGCCCATCGAAGCGCTCGACCAGATCGGCCGACAACCGCCGCACCGACTCGGTCTTGGCCCGGAAAAAACCGGTCGGGCGCAACACCTCCTCCATCTCGGCCCGGTCGGCGCCCGCGAGCGCCTCCGCATCGGGCCAACGCGCGAACAGCGTCGGGGTCACCTTGTTGACCATGACGTCGGTGGTCTGCGCGGACAGCACGGTGGCGACGAGCAACTCCAGCGGCGTCGTGAAGTCGAGTTCGCAATGGGCGTAGGGGTAGCGCTCGCGCAGCGCCCGGAACATCCGCCGCGCCCGCCGGGTGCGGGCAAGAGGGGTCTCGGCGGCGACCTGGCGGGCGGAGATGGGCACGAGGATCAGGGTACGACGGGCGCCTGACAGCCGACGCGACCAGCAGGTATGCCGTGTCGGGGCGATCGTCGCCACAGGGGGCGCAACCCGTGGCACACTGAGGCCCGTGGATCACGATGTCGTCCGTAAAGCACCCTTGTTCGCCGGCCTGGACCAGGAGTCGGCCGAGTCGCTCATCGCCGAAATGTCGGCGACCCACATGGAGCGTGGTGACATCCTCTTCCACGAGGGCGACCAGGGGGATCGCCTGTTCATCATCGGGGAGGGCAAGATCAAACTCGGCCGGACCAGCGCCGATGGCCGCGAGAACCTGCTCGCCATCCTGGGCCCGGGCGAGATGTTCGGCGAGTTGAGCCTGTTCGACCCGGGCACCCGCACCGCCACCGCGACCGCTGTCGCCGAGACCCAGGTGTTGGCACTGTCCACCGAGCAGTTGCGGGAGTACCTCGCGAGCCGCCCCCAGGTGGCGTTGACCCTGCTCGCCGCGTTGGCGCGGCGGTTGCGGCGCACCAACGACGTGGTCGCCGACCTCGTCTTCACCGACGTGCCGGGCCGGGTGGCCAAGGCGCTGCTCGATCTGGCCCACCGGTTCGGGCGGCCGGTCGAGGACGGCATCATGGTCAGCCACGACCTCACCCAGGAGGAGTTGGCGCAGTTGGTCGGGGCGTCCCGGGAGACGGTCAACAAGGCGCTGGCCGACTTCGCCACCCGTGGCTGGCTCAAACTCGAGGCCCGGGCCGTGCTGCTCGTCGACATCGACCGGTTGCAGCGTCGCGCTCGCTGAGCAGCATCGGGAGCAACCGCCGCCCGCCTGGTCGGGGTTGACGCCACGGCCCGTTGCGGTCTTGGCGCGCCCGGCGACCTTGGCGGCACCGTGCGGCATACGGTATGCCGCTGTCGGCCTCCCTCATTAGGCTCGCCCCGTGACTTCCACCACCGACGCGCCCCCTGCCCCCGGCCTGACCGCCGCCGAGGTGGCCGCGCGGGTGGCCGCCGGTGAGGTCAACGCCCACGAGGAGGTCACCTCCCGGCCACTGTCCGAAATCGTCCGCACCAACGTCTTCACCCGCTTCAACGCACTGCTCGGCACCCTGTTCGCGCTCGTCCTCGCCACCGGGCGCTGGGTCGATGGGCTCTTCGGCATCGCCGCCATCCTCAATACGGCCTTCGGCATCGCCCAGGAGTGGAGCGCCAAGCGCAAACTCGACAGTCTCGCCGTCCTCACCGCGCCCACGGTCCGGGTCGTCCGCGACGGTCTGACCAGCGAAATCCCGGTTGCCGAGGTGGTCCGCGGGGACCTTGTCGAGGTTCGCGCCGGCGATCAGGTGCCTGCCGACGGGCCGGTCGTCGCCGCCCAGGGTCTGGAGGTCGACGAGTCCAACCTCACCGGCGAGTCCGACTCGGTCGCCAAACACACCGGCGACCCGATGGCCTCGGGCACCGCGGTCGTGGCCGGGCGTGGCTGGTTCACCGCCGATGTCGTCGGCGAGGCCACCCAGGCCAACCGGCTCTCCGCCCAGGCCAAGGAGTTCACCCGCGCCTACTCCGACGTCCAGGCCTCGACCAACCGCCTGCTGCGCTACCTCACCTGGGTCCTCGTCGTGTCCACCCCGCTCATCCTGTGGAGCCAATGGCGCGCGGTCGGCGACAAGGGCTGGCAGGAGGTCGTCGTCCGGGTCGCCAGCGCCCTCAACGGGCTGCTCCCCGAGGGCCTCGTCCTCCTCACGACGATGGCGTTCGTGCTCGCCGCGGTCCAACTCGCCCGCCGCCAGGCACTCATCCAGGAGTTGCCCGCCGTCGAAGGGCTCGCTCGGGTCGACGTCATCTGCCTCGACAAGACCGGCACCTTGACGTTGGGCGAGATCGCCTTCGAGCGGATCGTCGCCTTGCCGTATGCCGCGTCCGCCGGCCCCCGCGCAGGCTCCGAGGCGTATGCCGCGCGCGTCCTCGGTGCCCTCGCGCGCACCCCCAACGCCAACGCGACCAGCAAGGCGATCGCCGCGGCCGTGCCCGATCCGGGCTGGAGCACCGGTGAGGAGGTCCCGTTCACGTCGGCGCGCAAGTGGAGTGCCGTCGAAGTCCACGAAGGGCCGGGCTCGCAGGCTCCCACGTCCTATTGGGTGCTCGGCGCCCCCGATGTCTTGCTGCCGTCGTGCCCGCCGGACACCCGGGAGGACCTCGAGGCCCGGCTCGCCCCCCTTGCCGACGAGGGGGCGCGCGTCGTACTCCTGGCGCGGGCACCCAACCTGCCGACGCGGCATACCCTCCCCGACCTCGCCCCGGTCGCGCTCGTCGTCCTCGGGGAACGGGTCAGGCCCGATGCGGCCGAGACGTTGCGGTTCTTCGCCGACCAGGGGGTGGCGGTCAAGGTCATCTCCGGCGACAACCCGCGCACCGTGGGCGCCGTGGCGCGCCGGGTCGGTGTCGATGTCGGCGAACCGCTCGATGCCCGCACCCTGCCCGAGGACCCGGCCGCGTTAGCGGCGATTGCCGAGTCGACCACGGTCTTCGGGCGGGTTTCTCCGGGGCAGAAGCGGGCCCTCGTCAAGGCGCTGCAAGCCAACGGGCACACGGTGGCGATGACCGGTGACGGCGTCAACGATGTGCTCGCCCTCAAGGACGCCGATGTCGGCATCGCGATGGGCAACGGCGCGCCGGCGACCAAGGCGGTGGCCCAGATGGTGCTCCTGGACGGGCGCTACGCCAACCTGCCCACCATCCTCGCCGAGGGGCGGCGCCTCATCGCCAATGTCGAGCGGGTCGCCAACCTGTTCGTCACCAAGAACGTCATGAGTGCGACGGCCATCCTCGGCACGGCGCTGCTGCTCATCCCGTTCCCGATCCTGCCGCGGCAGTTGACGATTGTCGCGACGTTCACGATCGGCATCCCCGGGGCGGCGCTCGCGCTCGGGCCCAACCATCGGCGCTACGAGCCGGGCTTCCTGCGGCGGGTGCTCGCCTTGTCGATCCCGGCCGGGGTCGCGGGCGGGGTGGTCTCGTTCCTCGCCTACTGGTTCACCGCGCGCCTGGTCGGGCCGGGCGCCGGCGACGAGATCCCGGGCACCGCCGCCGTCGTGGCGCTGCTCATCGTCAACTTCTGGCTGTTGGGCGTGCTCGCCCGGCCCTACCGGTGGTGGAAGGTGGGGCTGATCGTGACCATGATCGTGGCGGTGGTGGTCTTGTTCGCCACCGAACTGGGGCGGCGCACCTTCTTGTTCCACGCCTCCTGGCCCGAACTCGTACCCGCCCTGCTCCTCGGGTTGGCTGGTGCGCTCGTCGTCGAGATCGCCTACCGCTTCTCCCGCCACCTGCACACGTGAGCCGCGCGCGGCTTCGGTCAGGGGTCAGGCCGGCAACGCGCCGAGGAAGGCCAGTTGGGCCCGGATCGACATCCGCGCCGCCGGCCACACGCTGACCGGCACCTCGGCATACACCCGCCGCAACACGCCCTCGACCACGTCCGCCTCGGCCGCGGCACCGTCGGCGAGCGCTTGGCGCACCTGCTCGATCCGTTCGTCGCGGTGGATCCGGTAGAACGCCACCATCGCCGCCGCATCCGGGATCGTCGGCCCGTGCCCGGGGAGGATCGTGGTCACCGTCCCGCCCCCGGTGAGGGCGGCGATCGCGGCCAGGGAGTCCAGGTATGCCGCGAGCTCACCGTCGGGGTGCGCGACCACCGTCGTGCCCCGCCCGAGCACGGTGTCGCCGGTGAGCAGGGCCGAGTCCGCGGGCAACGCGAAGGAGATCGAGTCGCTCGTGTGCCCGGGCGTGGCGACCACCCGCACCTCGAGATCGCCGGCGCGCAGCACGTCCCCGTCACTCAGGTCGTCGTGCCCTCGGCCGACGGCCCGCACCCGGGTGCCGGTGAGTTCGGCGAAGCGGGGGGCGGCTTCCGCGTGGTCGTCGTGACCGTGGGTGAGGATCGTCTCGGTGACGCGGGCCCCGGCGTCGGCGACCACGCGGCATACCGCCGCCAAGTGTCCCTCGTCCGCCGGCCCGGGGTCGATGACGATCGCCTGGGTGCCGCCGGGTTCGAGAAGGACCCAGGTGTTCGTGCCGTCGAGGGTCATCGGCCCGGGGTTGGGGGCCAGCACACAGTGCGCTCGCGGGGTCACCTGCCCACCGGCCCAGGGGGCGAGGACGGAGGGCGGCGGTTGCGCGGTCATGGTGGCGAGTATGCCGCCCCGGTCGAGCTACGGGAGATCAGACTCCAGCACGTAGCCGCGGTCGGTCTCGACCAGGCGGGGTTCGATGACCGTGAGCGGGGGCTCGTCGGCGAGGAACTCCTCGACCGTCGCGAACTGCGCCAACTGCTCCAGGCTCACGATCGTCGGCGGCATCAGCCGTAGTTCTCCCGCCACCCCGGCCGCGAGCAGGTCCGCGGGGCGACCCCACAACTCGTCGACGGTTTCGCTCGTCGTGCCCTCGGCCTGTTGCCCTTCGGGCATCCGAGCGGCAAAGAACCAGGTGTCGTAGCGTCGCGGCTCCAGCGCCGGGGTGATCCACCGCGCCCGGGCCCGCAACTCGGCGGCGGTCAGCCGCACCCCGCACTCCTCCCACACTTCCCGCACCGCCGCGCCGAGGATGCCGCGCACCTCCTCGACCGGGCGCGCCAAGCGAGCGAGCGCCGCAGCGACGACCGCCTCGTCGATGGGCGCCTGCGCATCGGCGGGATCGACCCGGCCGCCGGGGAAGACGACCATGCTCGCCGCAAACGCCATCGTCGCCGCGCGCCGCTGCATGAACACCTCCACCCCGTGCTCGGTGTCCCGGACGAGCAGCACCGTGGCGGCCAGGCGCGGCTCGGCGACCGGCGAACCGGACTCGACCCACCGCCGCGCGAAGGCGTCGAACTGCGGGGTGACCTCGGCAGCGAACGTGCGTGTGGACGGCATACCGACCACCTCTCAATCGGCGACGTGGACGACGACCTCGACCTCGACCGGCGCATCGAGCGGCAACACCGCCACCCCCACGGCCGAGCGCGCGTGGACCCCGCGGTCCCCGAAGACCGCCCCGAACAACTCCGAGGCGCCGTTGACGACCTGCGGGACCCCGGTGAACGACGGGTCGGCGGCGACGAACCCGACGACCTTGACGACCCGTTCGACGCGGTCGAGGTCACCGACGACGGACTTGATCGCGGCGAGCGCGTTGAGGGCGCAGTAGCGGGCCAACTCGTGCGCCTGCTCCGGCGACACCAGGCCCGCCCCGGCCCCGACCTTGCCCGTCGCCGGCATCGCCCCGGCGACCATCGGCAACTGGCCCGACACGTAAACCCGCGACCCGTCGAGCACCGCGGGCACATAGGCGGCCACCGGGGGAACGACCTCCGGCAGGCTCAGGCCCAACTCGGTCAGGCGCGCCTCGACCCGCCCCATGTCAGCCCACCTTCGGACGCTTGAAATAGGCCACGAGCGACCCGCCCGGCCCCTCGACGACCTGGACCAACTCCCACCCGTCGGAGCCGAAGTTGTCGAGGATCGCCTTGGTGTTGTGGACGATGAGGGGCGCGGTCAGGTATTCCCACTTCTGCATGACGCTCACCATAGCGGCGCCCGCCGCCCCCGCTCCCCCGCCATTCGAGGTAATAACGCGCGGATCCAGCGGCGTTTTTACCTCGAATCGGCCGAGGGGAGGGGGCCGATTTACCCTTGACGTATGCCGTCTCCCGCCCTGCGCCGCGCCCTCGCCGACGCGCGCCTCCATGTCGTCACCGGCAAGGGGGGCACCGGCAAGACCACGGTCGCCGCGGCCCTGGCGCTGACCCTGGCCGCCGGCGGCAAGCGCGTCCTGCTCGCGGAAGTCGAAGGGCGGCAAGGGATTTCGCAGGTGTTCGACGTGCCCCCGCTCGGCGACGACGAGGTGCGCCTGGTCCACGATCCCAGTGGCGGGGAACTCTGGGGGCTCTCGGTGGACGCCAAGGCCGCCCTCATGGAGTACCTCCAGACGTTCTACAAACTCGGTCGAGCCGGTGCCGCCCTGGAGAAGGTGGGGGCCATCGACTTCGCGACCACGATCGCGCCCGGGGTGCGCGACGTGCTCCTCATCGGCAAGGTCTACGAGGCGGCCGGCCGCACCGCCGGTCCGCGGCGGGGCCAGGGGCGGCTCGTCTACGACGCGATCGTCCTCGACGCCCCGCCCACCGGCCGGGCCGTCCATTTCCTCAACGTCAACAACGAGGTGGCCGAGGTCACCCCGATGGGGCCGATCAAGGGCCAGGCCGAGTCGATCACGCGCATGTTGCGGGCCCGCTCGACCCTCGTGCACGTCGTCACCCTCCTCGAGGAGATGCCGGTGCAGGAGACCCTCGACGCGATCCGGGACTTGTCGGCCGCCCGGTTCGGCCTGGGCTGCGTCATCGTCAACCAGGAGCGCGAACCCTTGCTCTCAGCGTCGAGCCGGGCCGCCCTCCGCGCCGAGGGCGTCGCCGAACGGGTCCGCGCCGACCTCACCGCTGTGGGTGTGCGGCCGACCCACGGCATGGTCCGGGGCCTCCTCGCCGAGGCCGCCGCCCACCTCGAGCGACTCGACCTCGAGGAGGAGATGCGGGCCGCGATCCTCGCCCAGGATCTGCCCGTCCTGCACTTGCCCGCTCTCGCCGAGGGCATCGAGGGTGGCGGGCTCGCCGTCCTGTCGGATCTGCTGCGGAACCAGGGGGTGCGGTGATGGCCGGGACGGACCGTTTCGATGTCGACGCGCTCATCGAGGACCGCGGTGTCGGGGTGGTCGTCTGCTGCGGCTCCGGTGGGGTGGGCAAGACGACGACGGCCGCGGCGTTGGGGCTGCGGGCCGCCGAGGCCGGCCGGCGGGTCGTCGTGCTCACCATCGACCCGGCCCGGCGCCTGGCCCAGTCCCTCGGCCTCACCGAGCTCGACAACACCCCGCGCCCGGTCCGGGGCCTTGACACCTCGGCCGGTGGGTCGCTCGACGCGATGATGCTTGACATGAAACGGACCTTCGACGAGGTCGTCGAGGCCCATGCCACCCCCGAGAAGGCCGCCCAGATCTTCGCCAACCCCTTCTATCAGGCGGTGTCGTCGTCGTTTGCGGGCACTCAGGAATACATGGCCATGGAGAAACTCGGCCAGTTGCGGGCCGAGGCCGAACGCACCGGCGCCTGGGATCTCATCGTCGTCGACACCCCGCCGTCGCGCTCGGCGCTCGATTTCCTCGACGCCCCCAAGCGGCTCGGGTCGTTCCTCGATGGCCGGTTCATCCGGTTGCTCACCGCGCCGGCCCGGGCCGGGGGGCGGGCCTATCTCAGGGTGTTCGCTTTCGGGATCCAGTTGGCGTCGAACACGATGGGCAGACTGCTCGGTGGGCAGATGCTCGCCGATGTCCAGACCTTCGTCGCCGCGCTCGACACGATGTTCGGCGGGTTCCGCGAACGCGCCGACGTCACCTATGCCCTGCTCAAGGAGGCGACGACCGCGTTCGTCGTCGTCGCGGCCCCCGAGCGGGATGCGGTGCGTGAGGCGGCCTTCTTCGTCGACCGGTTGGCGCAGGAGGGTATGCCGCTCGCCGGGCTCGTCGTGAACCGGCTCCAGCCGCTGCCGGCTGCGTCGTTGACGGCACCCCGAGCACTCGCGGCCGCCGAGCAACTCCACGAATTGGGGGCCGAGACGCCAGTGTCCGCTGCCGGGGTTGGTCCTGCGCCCGCTCACCTGGACATCGCCAACGCGCCGGCCTCGAGCCTGTCGCTGACCGTCGAACTGCTCCGCCTGCACGCCGACACCGCCGCCGTCCGGGCCCGCCAACAGGCCCAGGTGAGCCGGTTTGCGGCGGCGCACCCCGGCATACCGATCATTGAGGTGCCCGCAGCGGCCGGTGACATTCACGACCTTGATGGGTTGCGCGCGATCGGTTCCGCATTCGCTGGTGGCTCCAACGGGTAGCACCCACCGCGGACCCGCACCGGCGGCGACCGGGACGGCATACCCCTACGACGGCCTACCCGGTCGCGGCCTACAGGGGTGAGGGGGCTCCGCTCTTGGCGGCGGCGAGGGCAGCGGTCCAGGACTGCACTTCGGGGCGGCGCCGCAACAACGCCCGCCGTTCCCGCTGCGTCATCCCGCCCCACACGCCGAAATCGACACGATTGTCGAGGGCGTCGGCGAGGCATTCGGAGACCACCTGGCAGCCACGGCATACGGCCTTGGCGTCCCGCTGGGCCCGGCCCTGGACAAAGAGGGCGTCCGGGTCCTGATCCGAACAGGCCCCAAGGCGTGCCCAATCCCTGATCCAGGCCGCGGCGGGCCTGATCGCCACCGCGGCTACCGCCATGACGTCCTCCGTACTACCCACGAACTGCGCCCCAAAGGACGGGCCGCCCTGGCGACCACCGACCGGGGGCCCGGCCTGCCGCATCGAACCTACGCAGCGCGCCCGTGCGGCTCCATGACCCACTCGGCCAGTTCGACGTAGTCCGAAGTAACTAGTTAGTCGGCGGTGAACAACCGCAACGCGCTGTCAGGTGACCGGGTTACGCTTGCGCTCATGCAGGCTCGTGGCCGGAACGTTTCGGCAGTGTTCAAACTGCTCGCTGGCTTTGCCGTGCTCAGCGTCCTCATGGGCCTGATGCTGGCGGGTTTGGCGCTGCCCGCCGTGGGTGCCATGGGCACGACCACCAAGGCTGGGGTCTCGGCCTTCGACAACCTGCCGAGCCAGTTCCAGATCAACCCGTTGGCGCAGCAGTCCGTCATTCTCGATGCCGATGGCAGCGTCATCGCCAACCCCTACGACGAGAACCGCATCGTCGTGCCGCTGGCCAAGATCTCGCCATGGATGCAGAAGGCGCAGATCGCCATCGAGGATGCCCGGTTCTACAGCCATGGCGGGCTCGACCTGCGCGGTTTCAGTCGTGCGCTCATCTCCAACTTCTCCGGCGGCGACGTGCAGGGCGCCTCGACCCTCACTCAGCAGTACGTCAAGATCACCCTCCAAGAGAATGCCCTGCGCCGCGATGACCAGGCCGCCGCCAAGGCGGCGACGGCCAAGAACTACATGCGCAAACTCCAGGAACTCAAGTACGCCCTCAATGTCGAGCAAACCCTGACCAAGGACCAGATCCTCGCGGGCTATCTCAATCTCGTCTACTACGGCGACCAGGCCTACGGCGTCGAGGCGGCCGCGCAGAACTACTTCGGCGTCACTGCCGCCGAACTCAATTTGAGCCAGGCGGCGTTGCTCGCCGGCATCGTCCAGCAACCGACTCGCTACAACCCGGTCCTCAACCCGCAGGTGGCCCAGGCGCGCCGCGACCAGGTGCTTACCCGGATGCAGGACCTCGGCGTGGCCAAACCCGACGAGGTGGCCGCCGCGAAGGCGATTGCGGTGCCGTCGATGATCCACAAGAAGGAATCCAAGGGCGTGTGCCACCGCTCGCCCGAGCCCTACTTCTGCTCCTATGTCATGGCTTGGCTGCAGAAGTCGCCGCAGATGGCGGCGCTGGGGGCCACGCCGGCGGAGCGCCTGAAGAACATCAACCAGGGCGGGCTGACGATCCAGACGACGTTGCGCCCGGGGATGCAGCGCGTCGCGTATGACCGGCTCGTCGAAGCGGTGCCGGTCGGCAACGACGACAACCTGGGGGCGGCGGCCACGATCATCGAGCCGGGGACGGGGCACGTGCTCGCGATGGCGCAGACGTCGAGTTTTGACGCCACCCAGGTCGTGTGGAATGCCGATCAGCAGTACGGCGGCGGCACCTACGGCTGGCAGTTCGGTTCGACGGCCAAGATGTATGCGCTGGTCACCGCCCTTTCCAAGGGTATGCCGCTCAGTAGCGAGATCTATGCACCCAACGCTGGGCCCGGCAGCCCCTATAGTTTCCCGGCCAATGCCGCCTCCGACGGCTGCCGGAGTTCGGGCCCCTGGCCGGTGTCCAACGACTACAGCGTTGGCGGCTCGATGCCCCTGCAGAAGGCGATCAGCCAGTCGATCAACACCGCGTTCGCTGCCCTGACCTTGAGCCTGGGGCCGTGCGTGGTCCGCGACACGATGACCAAGATGGGCCTGCACATGGGCAACGGGCAACCCATCGACGGGGTACCGGCCGCGGTGGCCCTGGGAGCGGGCACGACGACGCCGATGACGATCGCCTCGTCCTTTGCGACACTGGCGGCCCGCGGTTCCTACTGCGAGCCCTTCCCGGTGGCCGCGATCCTCACGGCCGAGAAGAAGCCCCTCGAAGTGACCAAGTCCTCTTGCAAGCAGGTCATCCCCGCAGAGGTAGCCGACGGAGTCAACCAGTTGCTCCAAGGCCCACTGCGTGACGGGACGGCGGCAGGCTCTTGGGATTGGAGTCGCCCGGCTGCCGGCAAGACGGGGACGACCGACAACCACAACCAGTCGTGGTTCGTCGGCTACACCCCGCAATTGTCGACGGCCGTCTGGGTCGGCAACGTCATCCCCGGCGAGAACGGCCACATGTTCACCCTCAACGGGAAGTGCTTCGGCTCATACGGATGCCGCGGGTCCGTCTTCGGTGGCACGATCGCGGCCCCCGTCTGGGGCAAGATCATGTCTCAGGTCAGCGACGGGATGTCCGTCGTCAACTTCACCGACCCCACCGATGTCGTGGCGAGCGGCACCCAGGTCGACATCCCGCGGGTAACCGGGATGACTCAGGACGAGGCCGCGGCTGCCCTCCAGGCGGCGGGCTTCACGACCTACGTGCGAGGTCAGGTCGACAGCGGCCAGCGCCGCGGCATCGTCGTCGGCACGAGCCCACGCGGTCAGGCGCCACAGGGTTCGGCGATCGGGTTGCTTCTCTCGAGCGGCCAAGCCCCCGCACCCTCGCCTTCTGCCGTCCCGGGAGCGACGCACTCGCCGTAGACGGGACCTTCGGCCCGGACGGGTGACCGCATCCTCGCCAAGGACGGAGGACCGTGGGCAGCCCGCACGCCCGGGCTGGACTCAGGTGGTCAGTGCGGCTCGCGCCGCCGCAGCCACCCGACCACCGTCGGCGCGCCCGGCAACTTCGGCTTGGGCGAGTTTCATGACCTTGCCGAGGTGCGGCATACCGGTAGCGCCGGTGGCCGCGACAGCGCGAGCCACGATGTCGGCGAGTTCGGCGTCGGTGAGTTGGGCGGGAAGGTAGGTCTGCAGGATCGCCAACTCCGCTTGCTCCGCGGCGGCGAGTTCGGCGCGCCCGGCGGCGGTGTATGCCGCGGCCGCCTCCTTGCGCTTCTTGGCCTCCTTGGCGAGGACCTTGAGGACCTCGTCGTCGGTGAGTTCGCGGGCCTGGTCGCCGGCGACCTCGGCGGTGGTCACGCCGGTCAGGGCCATCCGCAGGGTGCCGGCGCGGACCTTGTCGTGGGCGCGCATGGCGTCATGGAGGTCGTGCTGGAGGCGGGCCTTGAGCGTGTCGGACATGGGTCCAGTGTCGCACCGGGTGGTGAGCGGGCGCGCCCGCTTTTCCTCCCGCGGCTCCTCCCGCGGCTCCTCCCGCGGCTCCTCCCGCGGCTCCTCCCGCGATTCGAGGTACTACCGCGCGGATTCCCCGGCGTGTTTACCTCGAATCGGCGGGGGTGCGAGAATGGGCGGATGCGTGCGTGGATGGCCGGGGTCGGCGGGGTGGTCGCTGCGGGGGCGGCTGGCTTGGCGTATGCGTCTGTCGTCGAACGTAATTGGTTCACGCTGCGGCGGTTCACGGTGCCGGTGTTGCCCGCGGGTGCGGCGCCGATCCGGGTGTTGCAGGTCTCCGATCTGCACCTCGTCCCCCGGCAGCAGCGCAAGATCGAGTGGGTGCGCTCGCTGGCTGCGCTCGAGCCGGATTTCGTCGTCGACACCGGCGACAATTTCGCGGCGATGGATGCCGCGCCCGCGCTGGTCCACGCCCTCGGGCCCCTCATGGATCGCCCCGGGGTCTTCGTCATGGGGTCCAACGACTACTACGCGCCCTACTTCAAGAATCCCGCGGTCTATCTCACCCACCGCGACTCTCTCAATGGGATCGACAAGCCGATGCTGCCGACCGACGAGTTGCGCTCGGCGTTCACGTCAGCGGGGTGGCTCGACCTCGACAACGCCCGGACCACGGTGACCATGGGCCCAGACGTGCTGCCCGTGGAGTTGGTCGGCGTCGACGACCCGCACATCGAGTTCGATGACTATGCCGCGGTGGCCGGGCCAGCCTCGCCGGCTGCGGCGCTTACGGTCGGCATCATGCACGCGCCCTACCAGCGGGTCCTCGACGCGATGACCGCCGACGGCGCGGGGCTGCTCATCGCCGGGCACACGCACGGTGGCCAGTTGGCGCTGCCCTTCGTCGGGGCCTTGGTGACCAACTGCGACCTCGACCGGGGGCGCGCCAAGGGCATGTCCCGTTGGTGGCCGGGCGCCGGCGCCGCGGGGCGGGGGGCGCCCGAACCGGCGGACGCGGCATACCTCCACGTGTCGGCCGGGCTGGGAACCTCGCCCTACGCGCCCGCCCGCTTCGCCTGCCGCCCGGAGGCGACGCTGCTCACTCTGGTGGCGCGCGGCTAGCCGGTGGGCGAAACCGATTTCGGGGTATGCCGCGGGGTCGGCTATCCTGCGGTGGTTGCCCTCTGGGCGACAAGCCACGGGGTGTGGCGCAGTTTGGTAGCGCGCTTCGTTCGGGACGAAGAGGTCGCAGGTTCAAATCCTGTCACCCCGACCAGTTGGCTTTTGGGCTCTGACCTGCGGAAACGCGATCAGAGCCCTTCTGCTTCTCCCGCCCACGGGCACAAGTGGGGCATAAGGGCTCCGGCCGCGAACAGGTAAGACCCCCGCGAGGCGGCAACCTCCGGGGGTCGGACGACAGCAATCTCGAGGTGCGGACGTGACGTCAATGGTAGCCGTGGACGCTCAGCCCGTGAAGGGCGTCGAGCTCCTGGCTGTCGCGCGTCCTGTCCCCTCG
>Ga0116175_1000047_pt1 | contig 97710 bp, 103 predicted proteins | sample AD_UKC125_MetaG_FD_89802 | JGI IMG/M metagenome (GOLD analysis project Ga0116175, IMG submission 89802) | Active sludge microbial communities of municipal wastewater-treating anaerobic digesters from USA - AD_UKC125_MetaG | ecosystem: Engineered > Bioreactor > Anaerobic > Digestate | place: USA... | reverse complement strand
CTTTAGAAGAAATTCAAAATGCTTATGATGAATTGGTTACTGCAATAGAAAATTTAGAAAAAGCAGATTCTAAGGAAGATGATTAATGTAATTCAAGAATAGGATGATAACCATGAATAATATAAAAATAAAACAATTAGAAAGTCAAATTATTAACTCATCTCAAAACAATAGGAAAATGAATAATATATCTAATAAGAATTTTGAAGAAATACTTGAAAAAACAAAAAATAAAAATAATGAAATTAAATTTTCTAAACATGCTATTTCAAGGATAGATACAAGAAATATTCAATTAAGCGAAGATGAGTTGGAACAATTGAAAATTGGATTTAATAAAGCGGAAGAAAAAGGAATAAAGGATGCTTTAATATTTGTAGGAGATAAGGCTTTTATTGCTAGTATAAAGAATAAGACTATAATAACCACATTTAGCAAAGAACAATTAAAAAACAATGTATTTACTAATATAGATGGGGCAGTTATAGTATAACCGGACCTTTTAGGAGGTTATGTATATCTGACTGATAGAAGATATACAGCTGCCCAGTAAATGGGAGGTAATATTTATGATGAGATCAATGTATGCTGGGGTATCTGGCTTAAGAGCCCACCAGAATAAGATGGATGTTATAGGAAATAATATTGCTAATGTAAATACCGTAGGTTATAAGAAAGGCACTATGACCTTTCAAGAGGTATTTAGTCAAACTATAAGAGGGGCTAGTGCTCCTCAGGAAGGTAGAGGAGGTACCAATCCTCAACAGGTAGGACTAGGGGTATCTATTGGCTCCATTAACACTATTCATACTAAAGGTCCTGCTCAGAGGACAGACAATCCTGAAGATTTAATGATAGATGGAGAAGGTTTTTTTGTAGTATCTGATGATACTAATTTTGAGAATAGATACTATACTAGAGCTGGAAACTTTACCTTGGATAGGGATGGGAACCTAGTTACTGCTGATGGATATAAGGTGTTAGGATATGTAGCCGATGAAGAAGGAAATATTACGTCAGAAGTTGGAGGAATAAGAATTAATAAATCTGAAACTAAATCACCTACTGCAACTAGCAAAATTTGTTTCGAAGGAAATTTAGACTCTAGATTGGAAGAAAATGGTGAGCATAAAGCTGATACTGTTATAAAAGACAGTTTGGGAAATTCCTATATAATTACTTTCAAATTTAAAAAGCTAACAAATTCTCAAGAAGGTAACACTTGGGAACTTACTGTAGATAGAATTACTGAACAAGCAACAGGAAACTATATAGAAAATCCAAGTGTAATCCCAGAAGGAAATTCTTTAAAATTAGAATTTAATTCTACTGGAAAATTAGTTGGAATTGGGGGAAATTCTTTAGAAGGAGAAGATGCAGAAGAATTTAAAGTATTATTAACAGGATTAAGTGATATTAAATTTGATAGGAACAAGGAAAAAAATACAATAGATCCTGTTAGCCCATCAGGAACTTTTGAAAATATAACTTTATTTGATTCAGAAGATAATGATAGTTATAGGCTACTTACCCAACATGCTAACGATATGGATGCAAAACCTTATGCAAAGGATGGTAACTCTTCAGGAAAGCTAGAAGGGTATTCCATCGATGATACAGGAATTGTATTAGGGGTTTTTACCAATGGGGAGAGGAAAGCATTAGGCCAAATTATGTTAGCTAAATTCGATAATCCTATGGGGCTTCAAAAGATGGGGAATAACTTTTTTGTAGATACTAGAAACTCTGGAGAACCTCAATTTGGAAAGGCTGGTACTAGTGGATATGGACCTATAGCATCGGGTACATTAGAGATGTCTAATGTAGATTTATCCATGGAGTTTACTGAAATGATAACTACCCAAAGGGGTTTCCAAGCTAATTCTAGAATTATAACTACATCCGATGAGATGTTACAAGAACTAGTCAATATGAAAAGATAATTAATAAAGGGTAGGTAGACCTACCTACCCTACCTTAAAAGGTGGGATACTATGATTAAAGTGAAAAGGCTAAATGGAAAAGAATTTGTAGTAAATAGTGATTTGATACTATATGTTGAAGAAACCCCTGATACGGTAATTACCCTTACTACTGGTCAAAAAATAGTAGTAGCAGAAACGGTGGATGAAATAATAGATAAAGTTATAGACTTTAAATCTAAATCTATAGAATATAAAAGAAGAGTTGATGAGAAAGAGGTGTAGCAATTGGATATATCAACAGTTATTGGTCTCATTTTGGGACTAGCATTTGTTATAGGGGGAATAGTCACATCTGGGGATATAAGTTCCTATTTTGATCTACCTTCTATAATCATCGTATTAGGAGGGACTATAGCATCAACTTTAGCCAGTTTTCCATTGGAAAACTTTCTCAATACATTTAAAATTATAAAAAAGGCATTTGTCCGTGATGAAATTTCCCCTGACAATGTAATAGAAGAAATTATAAGCTTGGCTAATGTGGCAAGAAAAGAAGGGTTGTTATCCTTAGAGGAGTATGCAGAAAGTTTGGAGGATGATTTTTTACAGAAGGGAATAATGCTAATAGTTGATGGTACTGATCCTGAATTGGTTAGAAACATATTAGAAACTGAGTTAGTATTTTTAGAAGAGAGACATATTGAAGGGCAGAGTATTTTTGAAACAATGGGTACATATTCACCTGCATTTGGTATGTTAGGAACATTAATTGGGCTAATAAATATGTTACGATATTTGGATGATCCTAGCACTATAGGTCCAAATATGTCCGTTGCACTAGTGACGACTTTTTATGGTTCTATGTTAGCTAATGTGGTATTTTTACCAATGGCTCAAAAACTAAAAATTAGAAGTAAATCGGAAATATTAGTTAAGGAATTAATGGTAGAAGGATTGCTATCTATACAAGCAGGAGAAAATCCTAGAATCATCGAGGAAAAACTTAAGACATTTATACCTCCTGAAATGAGAAGAGATTATAGGAAACAGTTGGAGAGAGAGGGAATATAATGAGAAGGCGAAGACGAAAAGATGAACAGAATAGCACTGGTAACTGGCTTACAACTTATAGTGATATGGTAACCTTGTTACTAACTTTCTTTGTACTTCTTTTTTCCTTTTCTGAAATCGATGCACAAAAATTTAGAAGTATAATGAGTAGTTTTCAAGGTGGTGCAGGAGTATTGGAAGGAGGTACAAGCTTAAATTTAGATGAAAGACTTGGGTCTACAGAAGGATTATTGGAGGAAGATTTGGAAAAACTAAAGGACATTTTAGAAGAATATGCAGACAGCATAGGACTTGGAGAAGAAATTATCCTTTCTGTAGAAGAAAGGGGTCTTGTTGTACGTTTCATGGATAATGTACTTTTCGATTCAGGAAAGGCAGATTTAAAACCTGAGTCCAAGGAGATTTTAAAAAGTGTAGCTGAGATATTAAATAGAGAAGAATTTAAAGATAAGTTGATTAAAGTTGAAGGGCATACGGATACAGACCCGATACTATATTCGAAAAGGTACCCAACAAATTGGGAGCTGTCTGTAATTAGAGCTACTAATGTATTAAGATATCTTGTAGAAGAAGAAAATATTGAAGGAAATAGGATTTCTTCTTCAGGATACAGCTATTATAGACCTATAGCTCCCAATGATACTAGGGAAAATAAGGCTAAAAACAGGAGGGTAGATATAGTTATTTTAAGATCTTCCTTTGAAGAAATTGAACCATAGCAAGGGAAATGGAGTGATAATATGAATAATAGAAATGCAATATTGGTTATTCTTCTAGTGTTAGTAGTTGTGTTAGCAGTTGTTGGTATTGTATTGGGCATTGCCTTTTATAGAAATAATAGTGCTGGCAATTCCAACAAAAAGCATTCTGAAACATTTAATTTAACTTTACAAGATATGTATTGTAATATTAAAGACAGTAAAAAGATAGTAAGGGTAAAAGTAACTATAGAAACAAATAATAAAAACACCCTAGAACTACTGGAGAACAAACAATTTTTAATAAGAGATGATATAAATAAAATCATTAGAAGTAAAACAGAAGAGGAATTGCAAGGTGATGAGGGACAAATTAAGCTGCAAAAAGAGATAAAAGAGAGTTTAATAAAGCTATTTGACGACGTAGCCATAACCAATGTATACTTTGATGATCTAATTATTCAGTAAGGAGGGGGTGAAGGCCATTGTCCGAAGTATTATCACAGAGTGAAATCGATGCACTACTTCAGGCCCTAAGTTCTGGAGAAGTTGATGTTAAGGAGATTCAAGAGGTAGAGAGTTCAACTAAGGTAAAAAAATATGATTTTAGAAATCCACAAAAAATTGCAAAAGACCAATTGAGGACATTGGAAATAATCCATGAAAACTTTGGTAGATTATTTCAAACCTTCCTATCTGGTTACTTGAGAGCACCAGTAAAAATATCCATCTTAACTGTGGATCAATTTGCCTATAGTGAATTTAGTAATGCAATATCTAATCCTGCTTTTTTAAGCATTATAGATTTTAATCCATTAAATGGGCAAATATTGATGGATATATCAACAAATGTAGTCTACGCTATATTAGATAGACTTTTAGGCGGAGATGGTACTGAAAAACAAGAGGTTAGAGCTTTTACTGAGATAGAATTATCGTTGTTGGATAATATGATAGTAAAAGTAATGCCTTTAATACAAGAGGCTTGGAGTAATGTACTTCAATTAAATCCCAAATTGGATAAAATTGAAATTAATCCACAATTTGCTCAAATAGTGCCTCCTAATGAGACAATTGCCCTTGTGACCATGAATATTGAAGTGGGCTCTACTGAGGGAATGTTAAATATTTGTGTACCTCATTTAGTTATAGAGCCTATATTGGACAAATTAAGTACTAAATACTGGTTTTCTACAGCACAGAAAGATTTATCTGAAAAGGAGATGCAAGTTATAAGGCAAAGGATGTTGGATACAAGAGTGCCTGTTAAGGCTGAGCTAGGTTCCACATGGGTAAGAATACAGGATGTTTTAGCTTTACAAAGAGGCGATGTAATAAAGCTTAATAGAGGAATTGATGATATGGCTAAGGTAAGAATTGGTTCTCAGGTAAAATTTTTAGGCGATATTGGCGTATCTAGAAACAAGATGGCAATTAAAATAGTAAAGGTTGTAAAGGATGGTGATGAAGATGACTAAAGATATGCTTTCCCAAGAAGAGATAGATTCCTTATTGAAGGGAACTGAAAATACAAATACAGATCATGATGAAGATGATATAGTAACAGATATAGAAAAAGATACTATAGGCGAAATAGGCAATATTAGTATGGGAACCGCAGCAACTACTTTGTCTACTTTATTAAATAGAAAGGTTGTAATAACTACTCCAAAGGTTACAGTAACTACTGCTGGAAAACTATCATACGAGTATCCAATTCCTTTTGTTGCAGTAGATGTTAAATATAAAGAGGGATTTGAAGGCTCAAATGTACTTATAATAAATGTAGATGATGTGAAGATAATAACTGATATAATGCTAGGTAACGAAGAGATTGATACAGATAGAGAACTAACAGAATTGGATTTAAGTGCTATATCGGAAGTGATGAATCAAATGATGGGTTCAGCTTGTACATCTTTATCGGAGATATTTCAGAAAAAAATAGATATTGAACCACCAAAATCCTACGAAATTACTCTTGAAGAAGGAAGGGAAACATTAGATGTATTAAAAAGTCCAGATCCAATAATAAAAGTATCTTTTAAAATGGTGGTTGAAGATTTAATCGATAGCGAATTCATGCAGTTAATACCTTTAAAATTTGGACAAAATATGGTGGAAAATTTACTAGGGAAATCCTATGAAAGTGGGAAATTGGAAGCTGAGGATTCTGATAATCATCCTAGTAATACTGGTGTGGCAGGTGATGATATTATGCAAGATAAAGCTATAGATAGTCATAAGATAGCATCAAATGATATACCTATGAATAACAAACAAACAAGTAGTATTGAGAAAGAGCCTGTAGTCATTAAAAAACCAGAATTTAAAACCTTTGACACCACTACAGATGTTAGTTATAATGAATCTATTGATTTGATTAGCGATATACCCGTTGAAATTACTGCCGAACTAGGAAGGACAACTAAAAGAATTGGCGAAATTTTAGAATATGGGCCTGGAACTGTAATAGAATTAGACAAGTTAGTTGGAGAGCCTTTAAATATCTATGCAAATGGAAAATATATTGCAAAAGGTGAGGTCGTAGTGATTGATGATAACTTTGGTATTAGAATAACTGATATTGATAATTCCTATGGTAAGTAATAGGTAATTATATTTTAAGGGAGGAATTAATATGTCAAAAGGAATATTAATAGTGGATGATGCTTCTTTTATGCGAATGATGATAAAAGATATTCTAACGAAAAATGGATTTGAGGTAGTGGGAGAGGCAGAAAATGGAGCAAAAGCTATAGAAAAGTTCAAAGAATTAAATCCAGAATTGGTCATTATGGATATTACAATGCCAGAGATGGATGGTATTCAAGCAGTAAAAGAAATAAAAAATATAGATAAAGATGCAAAAATAGTAATGTGTTCTGCAATGGGCCAACAGGCTATGGTTATAGAAGCTATACAAGCAGGGGCCAAAGATTTTATAGTTAAGCCCTTCCAAGCAGATAGAGTTATAGAAGCGGTAAAAAAGGTCTTGAGCTAAGAATGAATAGGGAAAGACTAATAGGTAAGATATTTATAATTATATCTATTATAATGCTGTTGGTATGTAATATAGTATATGCTGAAGATGTGGACTATAATATAGGCAAATCTATATTTAAGATGCTATTTTCTACTATAGCATTCATATTGGTTATTATATTAGCGATTTATGGCACTAGATTTATAGCAAAAAATTCAAAAAAATTTGTAAATAGCAAATACATGAGAATTGTAGATATACTTAATTTAGACGTTAATACGAAGATAGCAATGGTGGAGATAAATAATTATCTATATGTATTTGCTATTAACAACAACACCATTATAATGATAGATAAGTTTCCAAAGGAAAATTTGATAATAAAAGCTGATGGAGATTTTGATGAACAATTAAAAAAATATAAACAAAAATATGCCTATGATAATGAATTTTTAGATAAACTTAAGCAAAAATTTAGCAAACCATTTAAGAAAGTTAATAATTCAATTGATAAGGAAGACAGAAATGATGAAAAAAAGCATTAAAATTCTTTTAATTGTAATTATATTAATAAATTCAACTACTGGAATTGCATATGCCCAACCAGAAGCATCCTTGTTTGGGAAAAGTATAAAAATAGAAGATAGCAAAGATCCACAAGATTATGTATTTTCGCTCCAACTATTATTTGTATTAACTGTACTTACTTTAGCTCCTTCTATATTGATTATGATGACGAGTTTTACTCGTATTATAATTGTGTTATCCTTTATTAGAAATGCACTAGGTCTTCAACAAACACCTCCTAATCAAGTAATAATAGGTTTAGCCTTATTTTTAACTTTCTTTATAATGGCCCCAGTTGCAACTCATATAAACGAAGAAGCTATTCAGCCTTTTCTTAAAGAGGAAATAAATCAAGAAGTAGCTTTTGAGAGAGCAATGGAGCCAGTTCGAAAATTTATGTTTAGGCAAACTAGAGATAAGGATTTAGGTTTATTTTTAAATATGAAAAATATGGAGGGAGTAACAAATTTAGATGATATACCTAATCATGTTTTAATTCCAGCATTTATTATAAGCGAACTAAAGACCGCATTTCAAATTGGGTTTGTAATCTATATTCCTTTTTTAGTTATAGACATGGTTGTATCCAGTACTCTTATGTCAATGGGTATGATGATGTTGCCACCTGTAATAATATCATTGCCTTTTAAGATATTATTGTTTGTTTTAGTAGATGGTTGGAATTTAATAGTTAAGTCTTTAGTTTTAGGTTTTAGATAGAGGTGATGAAATGGATCATGGTGATGTTTTGAAATTGGCTCAAGAAGCTGTTAGGACAATATTAGCAATATCTGCTCCTATGCTAGTAGTCAGTTTAGTTGTAGGACTGATTGTGAGTATAATACAAGCAGTAACTCAAATTCAAGAGGCAACATTAGCTTTTGTACCTAAAATTGTTGCTGTTTTATTATCTTTAATCATATTTGGACCTTGGATTTTAAAGGTGGTTACACAATTTACAACAGATTTATTAAACAATATAAATCTTTACATACAATGATAGGTGTTTGATATTATGAATACATTTGAGCTACTATTTAACAAATACGAGCTATTTTTATTAGTACTAATTAGAACATCTGGGATATTTTTAATATCACCCTTTTTTAGTTCCCAGAATATTCCTAATACAATGAAGGTTGGATTTTCACTTATATTATCAGGTTTAATAACTGTAACATTAGATATAGATATGGATTATACTAGGATTACTTTTGTTGCACTTATTATGAAAGAATTAATGGTCGGTTTCATCATTGGCTTCATTAGCTATGCGTTTTTTACAACTTTTTATGTGATGGGCCAAATTATAGATATGAAAATAGGCTTTGGGATGATAAATGTAGTAGATCCTCAACATAGAGTACAAGTCCCCTTGATGGGAAACTTTTATTATATTTTGGCATTTTTGCTTCTACTGTCTTTCAATGGACATTATATGATTATAAATGCCCTTGTGGATAGTTATGAATTCATACCTATTGGCAAATTTATCATTAAAGAAGAATCTGCATTTATGATCTTAGATGTGTTAGCTTGGTCCTTTGAAACTGGATTTAAATTGAGTGCACCTATTGTAATCATAATATTTCTAACGGATTTATTATTAGGTATTTTGTCACGTACTATACCGCAGATGAATGTATTTGTAGTTGGTATGCCACTGAAAATATTGATTGGATTGATTATCATTAGTGTTTCAATACCAATCTTTTATTCAATGGCTACAGGAGTATTTAATCAGACAATGGACATAATTTATAATTTTTTAAGAACCTTTTAGAAAGATGATAATATGAAAATAAAAATTGATTTACAGTTATTTGCTGAAGGAGAAAAAACTGAAAAGGCTACCCCGAAAAAGAGAAGGGATGCTAGAGAAGAAGGACAAGTTTTTCAAAGTAGAGAAGTAACAGCTGCTTTTATACTACTTTCTACTTTTGTTCTCCTAGGAATATGTGGGGAATATGGGTTTAATAGTTTTATAAAATATATGACAAAAATTTATAATTCTATTGAAAATATAGACCAAATATTCATAGAAAATAATCTTATGATTGGCTTTACAAAGACTATAGGCGTTTTCTTTGTTTTAACTGCACCTATTTTATTTATAGCTTTCATAGTAGCATTAGCCATTAATTATTTACAAGTAGGTTTTTTGTTTACTACGAAACCTTTAAAGATAGACTTCAATAGAATTAATCCTATTGAAGGTTTTAAAAGATTATTTTCGAAAAGGGCGTTAATGGAACTATTGAAATCTATTTTAAAGATAATTCTAATAGGATATGTGGCTTATTCCTTTATCAAAAAAAACATAAATCAGATTATTGCTTTGCCAGGCTTAGAATCTACCATTATATTAAAAAATATTGCAGATATATCTTTTGATTTTGGTATTAGGATTATAGTAGCGTTAATCTTTTTAGCTTTTTTTGACTATTTGTTCCAATGGAGAGAATATGAAAAAAACCTCATGATGACTAAACAGGAAGTAAAAGAGGAATATAAGCAAACAGAAGGGGATCCTCTAATTAAATCTAGAATAAGGGAAAAACAACGTAGGATTGCAATGTCAAGGATGATTCAGGATGTTCCGAAAGCAGATGTTATAATAACAAACCCTACTCATATAGCAGTTGCAATAAAATATGATAGGGAGATGTATCACGCACCATATATTTTAGCTAAAGGTGTGGATTTAATCGCTGAAAATATTAAAAAAGTTGGAGAAGAACATTCTATACCAGTGGTTGAAAATAAGCCTTTAGCAAGAGTATTATATGATTCAGTAGAAATAGGTGATGTAATTCCAGAAGAATTATATGAGGCTGTTGCTGAGGTTTTAGCTTATGTATACAGTTTAAAAGATGATTATTAGGGGGAAAAAAGATGAAATTCGGTGATATAGTTGTAGCCTTAGGGGTTATTGCAATAATTATAATAATCATTATACCAATTCCAAAAGTTCTATTGAGCATTTTATTAAGTTTAAATATAGCATTATCATTACTTATTCTTTTAATTTCCATGTATTCAAAGGATGTGCTTGAAATATCTATTTTTCCATCTCTGTTATTAATTGCAACTTTATTTAGACTTTCCCTTAACATATCTACTACTAGGGGAATTTTAATAGATGGGGATGCTGGAAAGGTTGTAGAAACTTTTGGTAAATTTGTAATTCAAAACAATCTTATTGTTGGATTTATAATTTTTATCATAATAATGATAGTCCAGTTTGTAGTAATAACAAAAGGTGCTGAAAGGGTAGCTGAAGTTTCAGCAAGATTTACTCTTGATGCTATGCCTGGGAAACAGATGGCTATAGATGCAGATTTAAACTCTGGTTTAATAACGGAAGAAGAAGCTCTAAAAAGAAGAAAAGATGTGCAAAGATATGCAGATTTTTACGGTGCTATGGATGGAGCTACTAAATTTGTTAAAGGAGATGCTATTGCTGGAATAATCATTACTATAATAAATATGGTTGCCGGTCTTATATTAGGGGTTATAAATGGAATGGAAATTAATGAAGCGATTCAAAGATATACACTTTTAACTGTTGGTGATGGATTAGTTAGTCAAATACCTGCACTTTTGATTTCTACAGCTACAGGGCTGGTAGTAACTAGAGCTGCTTCAGAAGCTAATCTTGGAAGGGATTTAATAGAGCAATTGTTTGGCAATAATCCCAAATTATTGTATATAATAGCTGGATTAATGATATTTTTAGGGGTAGTTACACCTTTACCTACGGTTACCTATGTAATTCTAGGATTGTTATTTGCCTTTTTAGGTTACACCACGGCTAAAGAAATTGAAGAAAAGATGGATGAACCAGTAGAAGAAATATCTGAAGCTGAGGAATTGAGAAAACCTGAAAATGTATTAGGATTATTAAAAGTAGACGATATAGAACTGGAATTTGGATATGGACTTATACCTTTAGCAGATGTAAATCAAGGAGGAGATTTGTTAGATAGAATTGTTATGATACGAAGACAGATTGCAATGGAATTAGGATTAATAGTACCTATAGTTCGTTTAAGGGATAATATACAGTTAAATCCAAATGAATATATTATAAAAATAAAAGGGGTTCAAGTAGCTCAAGGTGAAGTTTTATTTGATCATTATTTAGCTATGGATCCAGGTACTGGAGAAGGTGAGATTGAAGGGATAGATACTATAGAACCAGCTTTTGGTCTTCCAGCTAAATGGATTACTGAAAAGGAAAGAGAGAAGGCTGAAATATTTGGTTATACAGTAGTAGATCCCCCATCTGTGATTGCTACTCATTTAACAGAAGTTATAAAAGAACGAGCTTATGATTTAATTGGTAGACAAGATGTACAGCTATTAGTGGATAATGTAAAGGAGGAATATCCTGCAGTTGTAGAAGAAGTTGTTCCAAAAGTGTTGACAATAGGAGAGGTACAGAAGGTTTTGTCTAATTTGTTAAGGGAACAAATTAGTATTAGGGATATGGTGACTATATTAGAAACCTTAGCAGATTATGGGCATGTAACTAAGGATACGGACTTGCTTACTGAGTATGTTAGACAACGTTTATCAGGCTATATAACCAATAAATATGTTGAAGATAACCAATTAAATGTAATAACCTTAGATAGTGAGGTAGAAGAATTAATAATGAATTCAATTAACAAAACAGAAACAGGAGCATATTTATCCTTGGAACCAAATATAGCTCAAAAAATACTAAATAATACATTGAAGGCTGCACAAAAATTAACTGCAATAGGTGAGCAACCAATTATATTGACTGCACCTATTGTTAGACTTTATTTTAAACGATTGACTGAACAGATTACTAGAGATTTAATAGTATTATCCTATAATGAAATAGAGCCATCGGTAGAAGTTCAATCCGTTGGGATGGTGAGTATATAATGAAAATAAAAAAATTTTACGGTACTTCGGCCCATGAAGCTATGTTGAAAATGAAAAAAGAACTAGGGCCAGATGCTCTAATTTTAAATACTAAAACAATTAGAAAAAAAGGTTTATTTGGTCTTTTAAAAAAGCCAAAGATTGAGATTACCGCCGCTTATGAAGAAAAGGATATATTTCATATAAATAATCCTAATGATAATTTGAATAAGATCAATAAAGAATTAGAAAATCTAAAAAAAATGATGGCTGAGATTTCTTCTAATGTAGTGGCAGTAAAGGAATCAGAGGTTCATGAAAATCTAGAGTTTTTCCGAGGGAAGCTCATAGAAAATGGGGTAAATTATTATATAGCAACATCCATTTTAAAAGGCTTAGGTGAACAGATAAATCTAGAAGATAAAGATGAGAAAGATATAAGAAACATTGTTAAGTATACATTGATGGAATATTTAGGTGATGCAAAACCTTTAGATTTAAGTAAAACAAATCAAAAGATAATATTCTTTATTGGGCCTACAGGTGTTGGGAAAACTACAACATTGGCAAAGATAGCAGCTCAATTGGTTATAGAGAATCAATATAATGTTGGACTAATTACTTCAGATACATATAGGATTGCAGCAGTTGAACAATTAAAAACTTATAGTGATATATTAAAGTTACCACTAGAGATTATATATGATGAGAAGGATATGTTTAAAGCTTTAGTAAACTTTAGGGAAAAGGATATTATATTGGTGGACACTGCAGGGAAAAACCACAAGGACGTAAATGAAAAGGATGAGATTCTTAACATAATGAAATCTATTAAAAACAAGGAGACATATTTAGTCATTAGTGGGACTACAAACTATAACACATTAAAATCTATAATTGATCATTATGATTTTATCGAGGATTATAGTATTATATTTACAAAAATTGATGAAGCTGATGGTTATGGAAATATACTAAATGCTAAATTTTTAACTAAAAAACCAATATCATATATAACTACAGGCCAAAATGTACCTGATGATATAGAAGTATTTGATAAAGACAAAGTGGTTAGTTGGCTTATTGGGGAGAATGTGTATGAAAGATCAAGCTGAAAAACTGAGAAATATCATGGAAAATAGAGTTCAAAAAAACATCAAATTATCACGAAATAAAGCTAAAGTATTAGCAATTACCAGTGGAAAGGGGGGAGTAGGAAAGTCTAATTTTGCTGTTAATTTAGCCATATCTCTCAAACGACTAGGATATAGGGTATTAATATTAGACGCAGATATCGGACTAGCAAATATAGAAATATTGACAGGCATAAATATTAAATACACCATTATGGATTTGATAAAAAAGGATATGGATATCCATGATATAATTGGAGAAGGTCCAGAAGGCGTAAAAATAATATCTGGTGGTTCGGGAATTCATCAACTATCTATGATGGATAAAAAAAATACAAATAGGTTGTTAGGAGAAATAGAAAAATTAGAGTTTGAAATGGATTACATAATAATAGATACTGGTGCTGGAGTTTCCAATATTGTCCTTGATTTTGTAATGGCTTCAGATGAAACTATATTAATAACAACTCCAGACCCTACTTCTTTAATGGATGCATATACGATGATAAAGGCTTTGACAACTAATGGATATAAAGGTAAAATAAATATAGTTGCAAATATTGTCGAGAATAGGCAAGAAGGTGTAAGTATATTCAATAAACTAAACAAAGTGTCAAAAAAATTTTTAGATGTGAACTTAAACTATCTAGGATATCTTAAAAGAGATGCTATAGTGAACAAAGCAGTAAAGATTCAGCAACCTTTTTTAATACTCAATTCTTCATCAAATATATCTAAAAAAATGAATGTTATTGCATTGAAGTTTGTAAATCCAAATGAGTATGATAAGAAGACGGAAGAACCTGGATTTGTTCAAAAATTAAAAGATCTATTATTTAGAAGAGGTAGATAAGGTGAACAAAAGAAAAGATGGTATTAATATTGGCGATAGAATAGAGATCATTAAAATAACTACTAAAAGTGAGAGAACCTATCCTAGTCAAATATTAGATATTATCAATGAAGGAAACTACTTGATAAGTGGACCAATTTGGCAGAATCAAATAATACCAATGCACAAAGGTGAGAAGATCAAAATAAGTTATGTTGTTAAAAACAAAGGTAGATATGCTTTTGACGCATTGGTCATAAGAAGAGAATATAAAAACATTTATATTTTAGAGATTCAAAAAATATCCAATATAAAAAAGTATCAGATGAGAAGGTATTATAGGTTCAATATCTCCATTCCTGTAATAAAAGAGTTTGTTTTAAAGACAAAGGCAGAAGATGAGATCTTGATTGAAGAATGTAAGACTAAAGATATTAGCGGAAGCGGGTTTAGGTTATATTCTAACTATAAACATGATGTGGGAGATATAGTTAGATGTAAATTTAATATTGAGGAGAATCCAATAGGTATAAAAGGGAAAGTAGTTCGTATTGAAAAAGTGGATACTTTTGACTATAAGTATAGTTTAGGTATTGATTTTATTGATATTAGCGAACAAAATAGAGATATTATTATAAAATTTATTTTTAAGAAAGAACGAATTTTAATAGAAAAAGGGCTGATCTAATTGATAAAACTGATGCTAGTTGATAACTCTTTGTTTATGCGTAGAATTTTAAAAGATATATTAGAAGAAGATGATGAAATAACAGTAGTAGGAGAAGCTAAAAATGGACAAGAAGCTTTGGAAAAAATTCCATTATTAAAACCTGATGTAATTACTTTGGATATTGAAATGCCCATAATGGACGGGCTTACCACATTAAAATATATAGTAGAAAAATATAGCATTCCTGTAGTTATGATTAGTAATCATACTGAGAAGGAGGCATACTATACATTAAAAGCACTAGAAATCGGTGCTGTAGATTTTATACCAAAACCCAAGAATATGTTTAAACTTAGTGACAAAACTATAAAATATGAAATAACTGACAAGATTAAAGCAGCTGCTATATCTAAAGTAAAACCAGATAACATAGGAGTTATACCTAAAGTAGCAGGACAAGCTTATAAAGTTTCAAGTGAAAAGACTAGCTATGACTATATTGTTACAATAGCTACATCAACAGGAGGGCCTAGAGCATTGCAACATGTTATACCCTTATTGCATAAGGATATAAATGCAACTATATTAGTAGTGCAGCATATGCCTGCTAATTTCACTAAATCTTTAGCTGATAGGTTAAATGATATATCTGAGATAAATGTAAAAGAGGGAGAGGAAGGGGATGTATTAAAAAAGGGTTATTGCTATATTGCACCAGGGGATTTTCATATGAGAGTAATTAAAGAAGGAGATAAAAATGTCATAAGATTAAGTAAAGAACCACCAATAATGGGTTTACGACCTGCTGCAGATATATTGATGGAATCGGTAGCAAATATCAAAGGATATAATAAGATGGGAATCGTTATGACTGGCATGGGAACAGACGGATCTAAAGGTATTGTTGAAATTAAAAAGTCCAATGGTTACACAATAGCTCAAGATGAGGAAACTTCCGTAGTATTTGGTATGCCTAAGTCTGCTATTGATACCAATCATATAGATAAAATAGTTCCTTTGAATAATATTGCTAATGAAATCGTAAGTATAGTGGGGGTGTAATGATGGATCTAGATTTTAATCAGTATATAGATCTGTTTGTAGAGGAGACTAAGGAACATTTGCAGATTATGAATGAAGCATTATTAGAATTAGAAAAGGATATTACTAATAGATCTTTGATTGATGAGATTTTTCGAGTTGCACATACATTAAAAGGTATGGCTGGGACCATGGGTTTTAATAATATTTCAAACTTAACCCATGAGATGGAAAATGTACTGCAAGAAATAAGAAACAATACCATTAAACTAAATGAGGATATAATTGATATAATATTTGAATGTTTTGACGTACTAGAGTATTCTGTAAATTTCATAGCAGTAAATGGAGAGGAAGAGGAAGATAGTTATGATAATTTGATAAATAGGTTGCGTAGCATAACTAAGAAGGAGCAAGTTCAACTAACAGTGAATGATGGTATCATACCCAATAATAAAGAAGAGACATCCTTAAATCAATATGCAATAAATGCTATGAAAGAGGCAGAAAAAAAAGGTTTTAGTTCTTACAAAATAACCATCAATTTAAATCCTAAATGTGTGTTAAAATCTGCAAGAGCCTTTATAATATTTAACACATTAGAGTCTATGGGGGATATAATATACTCAAATCCTCCAGTAGAGGATATAGAGGATGAAAAATTTGATTTAGAGTTTACAATTATATTGATATCTAAAGTAAATAAAGAAGAACTTAAAAGAAAATTAGAAAGTATAGCTGAAATAGATAATATTAATATAAGCAATATAAATTATAGAGATTTATCTGGGGAGCAAAAAAATATAGAATTCCAAGAGAGTAAGAAGCTTAAAGAGTTAGATGAATATGTAATAAATATAATAGAAGAAGCAAAAGAAAAAGGACTTAACTCTTATAAAATAACCATCAGCTTAAGTTCCCAATGTATGTTAAAATCTGCAAGAGCCTTTATAATATTTAACACATTAGAGTCTATGGGGGATATAATATACTCAAATCCTCCAGTAGAGGATATAGAAGATGAAAATTTTGATTTAAGTTTTGTTGTCATACTTATATCAAAAGTAGATGGATATAAATTAAAAGAAGCCTTAGAGGGTATAGCAGAAGTTGAAAAAGTAGATATTACATTAATAGAAGATGTTAAAAAGGCTATAGGTAAAGAAGGTACATCTACCAAAATGAATGTTCAGCATAAAAGTTCCCCTTCTAATATGAAAGATAATAAAACCAATATAGTTAACAGAGAAAAAAAGATTGGGAAAACTGTTAGAGTGGATATTGATCGTTTGGACAACTTGATGAACCTTGTGTCTGAATTAATAATTATAAAAACCAGGATGGATGATTTAAGCGAATCCTCAAATAGGGAAAACATGGTAGAAGCAATCGAGTATTTAGAAAGAATTACTACAAGTCTTCATGATGCAGTAATGAAAGTGCGAATGGTACCTATAGAAAGAGTTTTTAACAGATTTCCAAGAATGGTACGTGATTTATCAAAAGAGTTAAACAAACAGATAAACCTTCAGATGTTAGGAGAAGAAACTGAAGTAGATAGGACGGTAATTGATGAAATTGGAGATCCTTTGATCCATATAATTAGAAACTCTATTGATCACGGTATTGAAATGCCCGAGGAAAGAACTAGATTAGGCAAACCTGAAGAAGGGAAATTAATACTTAAAGCATATCCTGATGGCAATAATGTTGTTATTGAAGTCATAGATGATGGTAGAGGTATAGATCCAGTAAAAGTTAAGGATAAAGCTATTCAAAAAGAAATTATTACTGAACAAGAGGGAGATATGTTAAGCGAAGATGAAATTGTAGCTTTATTATTTACTCCAGGCTTTAGCACTTCCGACAAGGTATCAGATTTATCGGGTAGGGGAGTAGGATTAGATGTAGTTAAAAGCAAAATAGAATCCATAAATGGCTCTGTTGAAATAGAAACGAATATAAATATTGGTACTAAATTTATCATTAGAATTCCTTTAACTCTTGCCATTATACAAGCTCTATTGGTTAGACTAGGAAATGAAATATATGCTATACCTTTAAGTTCTATTACTGAAATAACCGATATAAAAAAGGAAGATATTAGGGATATTCAAGGTCAGGAAATAATGCTTTATAGAGGGAAAACTATACCTGTAGTAAAACTAAATAAGCTTCTTAATATTGATTTCAATGAAGATGTGGATGAATATGTAGTGGTAGTAGTACGAAAAGGTGAAAAGCAAGCAGGATTATTAGTAGATAGCTTAATTGGCCAACAAGAGATAGTTATAAAGCCTTTAGGTAAATATCTATCAAAGATCAAGTATCTATCAGGTGCTACTATATTAGGAAATGGAAGTATATCATTAATACTAGATGTAAATTCATTAATATAAAGGAGGGCAAACTATGTCTTCTGAAATAGATAATAAATATGTTATATCTAAATTAGGTGATGAGTATTATGGGATACCTATAAACAATGTTATATCCATAGAAAAAATGGGTACAACTACAAGGGTTCCTAATGCTCCCAAATATGTTACTGGAGTAACCAATTTAAGAGGTGAAGTTGTTCCAATTATTAATTTAAGAAAAAAACTTGACATGGAAGAACATGAAGCTGATAAAAATTCTAGGATAGTTATTGTTAATGTAGATAATATCGTGGCAGGGTTAACTGTTGATTCTTCTTCAGAAGTATTAGAAATTCATAAGGATAATATAGACAAGCCTCCTTCAAACGAAAATAATCAATTTGTAGAATATGTAAGTGGTATTGGTAAAACTTCTGATAAATTGATTATATTATTAAATTTAAGAAAGATATTGGAATATTAAAGGAGCGCTGATTATGGATGTAGAAAATTTAAACAATATGATGATAGATGTATTAGGTGAGATAGCTAATATAGGTTCAGGAAATGCCATAACAGCTTTATCCAGTATGTTATCAAAACGCGTTGATATGAGTGTACCTCAAGTACGGATATTGGAATTTAATGAAGTCGCAGCAGTACTAGGAGGGGAAGAAAAGCTAGTAGTTGGTATTTACCTAGATTTAGGTGAAGAAGTTGAAGGAAATATTATGTTTATCATAGATATAGAATCTGCTATAAATCTTACTAATATGTTATTAGGTAGAAAGGGTAATGGAGTAGAGCTTGATGATATGGCTAGATCAGCTTTGTCGGAAGTAGGGAACATATTGGCCTCATCATATGTTAACTCTTTAAGTGCTCTAACAGGGTTAAGAATCAGTGTATCTGTACCATCTTTAGCTATTGATATGGCAGGAGCTATTTTAAGTGTACCTGCTATACAATTTGGCTATATTGCAGATCAAGTGCTGTTTATTGAAACTGTTTTTGAAGAAGGGAATAAAACTGTAAAAGGGAATCTTTTTTTATTACCAGATATGGATTCCTTTGGAAAAATATTATCAAGTTTAGGGGTATTGTAATATGGAAATTATTAAAGTTGGGATGGCAGATTTAAATATAATTAAAGCACCTGGTATATTAACAACCCTTGGTTTAGGTTCTTGCGTTGGTATAGCTTTATATGACAAACATAATAAAATTGCAGGCTTAGCTCATATTATGTTACCTTCCAGTAAAGAGATAAAAAATAATACAAATGAAGCTAAATTTGCCGATACTGGTATTGAATTGTTAATTGAAAAAATGGTAAAAGAAGGGGCTATAAAGGAATTATTGACGGCAAAGATTGCTGGAGGAGCTCAAATGTTTTCCTTTAATAATAACAATAGTATATTAAAAATTGGAGAAAGAAATGTACAGGCGACAAAGGAGAAATTAAAAGAGTTAAATATAAAAATTATCTCAGAAGATACTGGTGGAAACTATGGTAGAACTATTGAACTAAATGCTGATGATGGTTCTTTATTAGTAAAAACAATTGGGCATGGAGTTAAAGTCATCTAACTTCCCATAGGAGGTAATTGTAGTGAATAAGGATGAACTATGGATAAAATATTCCAATACCAAAGATCAAAAAACAAAGCAGTTATTAATTGAAGAATACCTATATCTAGTTAAAATAATGGCGGGTAGAATGTATAATTATTATGGTAGCAAAGTTGAATATGATGACTTAATAGGTTTTGGAGTAATGGGATTAATTGATAGTATTGAGCGTTATGATATTACAAAGAATATTAAATTTGAAACCTATGCCCAAATAAGAATTAGAGGGACGATTATAGACAATATTAGAAAACTAGATTGGATACCTAGATCTTTAAGGAAAAAATCAAAAGAAATACAAAACAGTATGATGAATTTAGAGAATAAACTAGGAAGAACCCCATCTAATACTGAATTAGCAAATTTTTTGGATATTCCTGTTGAAGATGTGGAATCTATATTAGCTGATATAAGTACATTTAACATGACTTCTTTAGAAGAGATACTAATCAATAAAGGAGAACACAATATTAATAATGATAAGAGAGAAAATACACCAGAAAACATATATGAAGAAAAAGAATTAAAAGAGATATTAGCGAATACCATAGATGGATTACCTAAAAAAGAAAAGACCGTAATTTCCTTATACTATTATGAGGAATTGACCTATAAAGAGATTGGACATATATTGGAATTGTCTGAATCAAGAATTTCACAGATACATAGTAAAGCTATATTAGAGATAAAAAATAAACTATTAAGAGAAGGGCTTATAGAAAGCTGATGGGAGGTATTATATGTATAAAATTTCTCCAAATATAATACTTGAAATTACTAGGGATGGAATGGAAGGTTATATTACATTAGTTGAGCCTGAAACACCTATACTTGAAAATGAGAAGACTCATGAGAATACAGAAAATGTTAAAATGAATGTTGAAGAGTTATTTAATAAGATTAAAGATATTATTAAAATAGGCTTAAAAGAAGACGAATTAAAGTTACTATTATCCAATCAATATTATAATGAAAAGGTTTGTATAGCTGAAGGAATCAAACCTATTGATGGAAAAGATGGCTATATAAAATATCATTTCGATGTTGATAAAAAGTTGGCTCCTAAATTGCTAGAGAATGATACTGTTGACTATAGGGAATTAGGGATTATCAACAATGTAAGAAAAGGTGATATTTTGGCAGAGCTTATACCCCCTACAGAAGGTCGGAATGGATATAAAGTGACTGGTGAATTAATTCCCTATAAAAAAGGGAAAACTCCTAGATTTAAATATGGGAAAAATGTTAAACTTCTAGACAATGGAATGTATTTAGTGTCTAAAACAGATGGTTTAGTGGAATTGAAAGATGGAAGGGTTATAGTATCAGAAGTATTTGAAGTAGCTGATGTAGACAATAAAGTAGGGAATATTAATTTTAATGGTAGTGTTATAGTTAGAGGGAACGTATTAAATGGTTTTCGGGTAATAGCTGATGGAGATGTAAAGGTTAAGGGAGTAGTAGAAGGTGCCTATATTGAGAATACAGGAGACGTGATAGTCGAACGTGGTATACAAGGGTATAATAGGTTTACTATAAATACAAAGGGAAATGTAATTACGAAGTTTGTTGAAAATGCTAAATTAGATGTAGGAAGAAGTATTACAGCAGAAGCTATTATGCATAGCGAAGTTAGTTGTAAAGATAGTATAATTGCACTTGGCAAAAGAGGGCTAATAGTCGGTGGTATATGTCGAGCAGAAAAAGAAATTAGAGCTAATATTGTAGGATCGTCTATGGCTACTACTACTATTTTAGAAGTAGGTGTTGATCCCCATATTAGAACAAGAAAAGAAGAACTCAAAAATAATATGGATGTTATTGAAGAGAATTTAAATAAGGTTGCTAAATCACTTGTTTTACTAGATAATCTTAAAAAAACTACTCGTTTAGATGATGATAAAGTGCAAATGTACATTAAGTTATTAAAAACTAAAGAGAGTTTGTTAGAGGAGTTAAATAGACTAAAGAATGAGTATGAGACAATAGAAGTTAATATAGAAAATGCAAAGAAAGGTAGGATAAAAGTAGCAGAAATTGTATATCCAGGCGTACGGATTGTTATAGGAAATAGTACATTTTATGTAAGGGATGTAATGAAAAGGTGTACCTTTTATAGAGATGAAGGTGAAATAAAAGTAGGTCCTTATTAGGAGTGATTATATGTCTATCAAACCTATTGATTATACTAGCTTGATTCCTAAAGCACAAGAAGTATCTAGGTTAAAACAAATTGAAAACAACAAACCTAATAATCAAATACAACATGGAAATATACAATTGCAAAAGGAGATAGAACATAATATTAACAAGGTACGGAATACGAATAAAACTGAGGATTTTAGCATAGATCCTAATAAAGAAGATAAAGATAAAGGGAAAAAATATTATCAAGAAAAAGAACAAGAGGATACTGATAAAAAAGAAGGGCAAAATAAGAAAGAAAAAATTATAATAGGGAGCACTATAGATATAAAAATATAGTCTGAGGTGGATTATGTTAAATATTATAATGGTAAGTATAGGTTTAATATGTATTGTTTTTTCTGTAGTATATATTAATAAAGTTTCTAAAAAAGAGAAAAATATCTACGATGAGTTAATTCTTATTCAAAGTAATATTAAAGATTATCATATTACCATAGAAAACACTATAAATAGTTTCGAGGAACTAATTGATAACAGTCTAGATAAACTAACAAATTATGAAAAAGAATTTTTAGACCATAATTTAAAACAAAAGAAATTATATAAAGAAACGAATAAAGAAATCAATAAAAATTCTATGATTATAATGGATAATAATACAACAACAAAGAAACTGGATGGAAATTTACATGAAAATATTGAATGCATGAGGAGTAAAGGTTATCCCCCTGAAATGATTGCCAAAAAATTAAACATAGGGGTTAGAGAAGTAGAAATTATAATGAAACTTACTAATAATTGTTGAAAACAAATTAAAGATTATATATTGATAAAAACTTTTCCTTATGGTATACTACTAGAGTGATTACACACATTTTCTAATATTTAGGGTAGTGCCTTATGGGTTCCCTAAATAGATGAAGAAAATGGAGGTATAAAACTTGGAGGTGAATTTAATATGTCAGTAATAACTATGAAAAGCCTTTTAGAGGCAGGAGTTCATTTTGGGCATCAAACTAGAAGATGGAATCCTAAGATGGCAGAATACATTTTTACTGAGAGAAATGGAATCTATATTATAGATTTACAAAAAACAGTAAAAAAAGTTGAAGAAGCCTATGATTTCATGAGAGAAATTGCCGCTCAAGGTGGTGAAGTACTATTTGTTGGAACGAAGAAACAAGCCCAAGAAGCAATCGAGACTGAAGCTAAAAGATGTGGCATGCATTATGTAAATCAAAGATGGCTTGGAGGTATGCTAACTAACTATAAGACTATTAGAAAAAGAATTGATAGGCTACATGAGTTAGAAAAAATGGAAGAAGAAGGAATTTATGATGTTTTGCCTAAAAAGGAAGTAATCCAGCTTAACCATGAAAGGGATAGATTGGTAAAATTTCTATCAGGTATCAAAAATATGGACAGGATTCCCGATGCTTTATATGTAGTAGATCCTAGAAAAGAAAAAATAGCAGTTAATGAAGCGAGAATTCTTGGTATTCCAGTGGTGGCTATTGTGGATACTAATTGTGACCCTGATGAAATCGATTATGTAATTCCAGGAAATGATGATGCCATTAGAGCTGTTAAATTATTAACGGAAACTATGGCTAATGCTATTCTAGAAGGAAAACAAGGGGAACAAATAGAAGATATAGAAGATACAGAAGATGTAGAAGAATAACAAAAGGGTAAGGGTTAAAGGGATTGGTTCCCTTACAGCTCTTACCATTTTTAACAATAAGAGGAGGGGTAAGATGAGCATTAGTGCTGCACAAGTTAAAGAATTAAGAGAAAGAACAGGAGCTGGAATGTTAGATTGTAAAAACGCTTTAGTAGAAACTGATGGAGATATTGAGAAAGCTATTGATTTACTTAGAGAAAAAGGTTTATCTGCAGCTGCTAAAAAATCTGGTAGAATTGCTGCAGAAGGTTTAGTAGATGCATATATTCATGGTGGAAGAATTGGTGTTTTAATAGAGGTTAATTCAGAAACGGATTTTGTTGCCAAAACCGATGAATTTAAAGATTTTGTTAGGGATATGGCTATGCAGGTAGCAGCTTCTAATCCTAAATATGTGAGTAGAGAAGATGTACCTAAAGAAGAAGTAGAAAAAGAAAAAGAAATACTCATTCAACAAGCGCTAAATGAAGGAAAACCAGAACATATAGCAGAAAAAATTGTTGAGGGAAGATTAGAGAAATTTTACGAACAAATATGCTTATTAGATCAGCCTTTTATTAGAGAACCAAGTATAAAGGTTCAAGATCTACTTAATGAAAAAATTGCTAAAATAGGTGAAAATATAAAGATTAGGCGGTTTGTAAGATATGAAGTAGGGGAAGGACTAGAAAAAAGAGATGAAAACTTTGCTGATGAAGTTGCAAAGCAGATGAATGTATAAAAAAATGGAGAACACTTGTTGTTCTCCATTTGAATAAGTCATTAAAAAGTTTGTAGATATAAGGGAGGATATATATGGCGGAACCAATCTTTAAAAGGATAGTATTAAAATTAAGTGGAGAAGCTTTAGCTGGCGATAAAGGACATGGATTAGATATTGAAACTGTTAATAGAATATCAAAGGAAGTCAAAAGCTTACAAGATATAGGAGTAGAAGTAGCAATAGTAGTAGGTGGTGGCAACTTCTGGAGAGGTAGAGATGCGGAGTCAATGGATAGGACAACTTCTGATTATATGGGAATGTTAGGTACTGTTATAAATGCTCTAGCATTGCAAAATTCTTTAGAGGATATAGGAGTAACAACTAGAGTTCAAACAGCCATTGAAATGAGACAAATTGCAGAACCATACATACGAAGAAGGGCCATACGTCATTTAGAAAAGGGAAGGGTAGTTATTTTTGCAGCTGGTTCCGGAAACCCCTATTTTTCTACTGATACTGCAGCTGCTTTAAGAGCTGCTGAAATTGAAGCGGAAGTAATTTTGTTAGCTAAAAAGGGAGTAGACGGAGTTTATGATTCTGACCCATATATAAATTCATCTGCTAAAAAATTTGATACCCTTAGATATATAGATATTTTAAATATGGGATTAGGGATTATGGATTCTACTGCAACTTCCTTATGCATGGATAATAAAATACCACTTATAGTTTTTGGTATTGATGAACCTAATAATATTGTTGACGTAGTATTAGGTAAAAAAATTGGTACACATGTAAAGGAGGAGTAAATATGTATTTGGATATTCATAGGGATGCAGAGGAAAAGATGAAAAAAACGGTAGGAGTTTATAAAGAGGAGCTTCAGGGGATTAGGGCAGGTAGAGCTAACCCTGCTTTACTTGATAAGATTACTATAGACTATTATGGTACCCTTACGCCTTTAAAACAACTATCTACTATTACAGCACCAGAACCTAGATTATTGGTAATACAACCTTGGGATGTAAATCTAATTCCAGTAATAGAAAAGGAAATATTAAAATCCGATTTAGGATTAAATCCATCTAATGATGGGAAAGTAATTAGACTGCCAATTCCAATGCTTACGGAAGAAAGAAGAAAAGAATTGGTAAAATTAGTTAGAAAATCTTCTGAGAATGCTAAAATAGCTATAAGAAATACACGAAGAGAATGTAATGATATAATTAAAAAGATGGAAAAAAACAAAGAGTTAAGCGAAGATGAAAGAAAAATGGCTGAAGATGAAATACAAAAGATTACGGACAAATTTATAGAAGAAATAGAAAAGTTAACTAACAAAAAGGAAGAAGAATTATTAGAGTTATGATGTTTTCCCCTTCTTATTTGGAAGGGGTTTTTAATGATGGAGGGTTATGCTATGGATAAAAAAGAATTAAATGAATTAAAAAACAAGATAGATATCAACAATCTTCCTAAGCATGTGGCAATTATAATGGATGGAAATGGAAGATGGGCAGAGGAGAGATTTTTACCAAGAAATGCAGGCCACCAAGAAGGTACTAAGCGGGTAGTTGATATAGTAGAGGTTGCTGCAGACTTGGGAATTAAATATCTATCCTTATATGCGTTCTCAACGGAAAATTGGAAACGGCCTAAAGAGGAAATAAATGGACTTATGAAACTGTTAGTCTATTATATAAGAAGTGAATTAAATAAAATCCATAAAAATAACATCAAAGTTCAAACTATGGGAGATATAAGCAAACTCCCAAAAATTCCTAAACAAGAAGTAGAAAAAGCAATTGAAAGGACTAAAAATAATAATAAAATGGTTTTAAATATTGGATTAAATTATGGAGGCAGGGATGAAATTATTAGAGGAATAAAAAATATTTTATATGATGTAAAAATGGGTAAAATAAATGAAGAGGATATAGACACAAAAATTTTTTCTAATTATCTATATACAAAAGGAATGCCTGATCCTGATCTATTAATAAGGCCAAGTGGTGAGTTAAGATTAAGTAATTTTATGTTATATCAGATAGCATATACAGAGTTTTGGTTTTCAGATATATATTGGCCTGATTTTAGAGAAGAACATTTTTATAAAGCAATAATCGATTATCAAAAAAGAGATAGAAGATTTGGAGGAATTTAAGTGAGTGAATTACTGATGAGAACTTTAACAGGTATAATATTAGTTCTACTAACAGTTTTCATAGCAATAAAAGGCGGAACTATCATGGCATTTTTTATTTTTCTATTGTCTATAATAGGTCTAAGGGAGTTTTATAATGCTATGGAGGGGTACAATGTTCATCCAATAAAATCTGTAGGATATATTAGTTGTGGGTTTTTTTTATTTAATTGGCTAGGAATTGAGAAGTTTTCTTTATTGTTTATACTATATTTTTTTCTAATTATTTCATCAATATTCCTTATACTAAAAGAAGATGTTACACTTTATGATATGAGTATAACTCTTTTTGGAATTGTTTACATACCTTATCTATTCCAGCATATTCTATATTTAGGAGGAAGTATTTATACTTGGCTTGTATTTATTATAGCTTGGGGAACAGATACTTTTGCATATGTAGTTGGAAATTTATTTGGGAAGAGAAAACTATGTCCTAAACTAAGTCCAAATAAAACAATAGAAGGCTCTATAGGTGGAATACTTGGAACAGTATTGTTGACTTACTTATATGCTAAAATATTAGGTATAAATCCAATTTGGAAGTATCTAATTCTATCTATAGTAGGCAGTATTGTAGCTCAATTAGGTGATTTAACTGCTTCCAAAATAAAGAGGATATCTAATGTAAAAGATTTTGGTTTTATAATTCCTGGTCATGGTGGAGTACTAGATAGATTTGACAGTATATTATTTACAGCTCCTTTAGTTTATTATTACATAAATTGGTTTATATTATAGATAATAGGTGGTGATTGAATGTTAACAGTAGTAGCAGCGATTTTTATATTTTTAATGGTTATAGTTTTTCATGAATTTGGGCATTTTATAGTAGCAAAAATGGTTGGAATAAAGGTTAATGAGTTTTCAATTGGTATGGGTCCAAAAATATTCCAAAATGAAAAAGGCGAAACTAAATATACACTTAGGGCTCTACCAATAGGAGGATATGTTAGTATGGAAGGAGAAGATGAAGAATCCAATGATCCTAGAAGCTTTAACAATGCCCTTCCTCTATCTAGAATTGCCGTTGTAGTGGCTGGTGCAATTATGAATTTTGTACTAGCTATTATCGTATTTTCTATTGTATCTTATAGTGTTGGGATGCCTAGTACAACTGTTTATAAAACGCAAAAAGGTTCTCCAGCAGAAGAAATTGGTATTTCAAGTGGAGATCAAATAATAAATATTAATGGCAAAGAAATTAATAATTGGAATGAAATATCAGAAGAGATAAGCAAATCAAATCCAGAAGAGAATATGGATATAGTTATATTAAGAGATGGGAAAACTATTAAATATACTTTAAAGCCTGAGATAAATGAAGAAAATAGAGTTATTATTGGTATAGAGCCTGAGTTTGAAAAGTCTTTTTTATTGGCCATAAAAGGCGGGTTTCAAAAAACTGGAGCAGTATTAAAATTAATGTTTGACTTCATAAAGATGGTATTCAGAGGTCAGGTTAGTACAAAGGATCTTTCTGGACCTGTTGGTGTAATATATGCTATAAGCGAAACAGCTAAATATGGCATGATTAATCTCCTATATTTACTAGGGTTTATAAGTGTTAATTTGGGCTTTTTCAACTTATTACCCATTCCAGCATTAGATGGTAGCCGAATAGTTTTCTTAATCGTAGAAATGATAAGAGGTAAGTCATTAGATCCAGAAAAAGAAGGATTTATCCACTTTATAGGATTTGTTTTGTTAATAGTTTTAATGATAGCTGTTACCTATTCAGATATTATTAGATTTAGTATATTTAGAAGGTGATTTAATGAAAAGAAAAAAGACTAAAAAGATTATGGTAGGCAATGTAGCAGTAGGTGGAGATAGTCCAATAACAGTACAATCTATGATTAATACAAGCACTAAAGATATACAAAATACTATAAAACAGATAAGGAAATTAGAGGAAGCTGGATGCCATATAGTTAGAGGAGCTATAACAGATTTCGAAGACGCTAAAGCTATAAAAGCAATTAAAGATAGTACCAATCTACCTTTTGTTGCTGACATACAGTTTGATTATAAATTAGCCATAGCAGCTGTTAAGAATGGAGCTGATTGCTTAAGAATAAATCCTGGTAATATAGGCTCAGAAGTTCGAGTAAAAGAGGTAGTAAAAGCTTGCAAAGAATATAGGATTCCTATAAGGATAGGAGTAAATTCTGGATCTATCAAAAAGGAATACTTAAATAAATATGGTGGAGTTAATGAAAATTCTATGGTGTATAGTGCCTTAGAGCAGATAAGATTACTAGAAAATTTAAATTACTATAATATGAAAATATCTTTAAAAGCTAGCTCTGTACCACTAACTATAAAATCCTATCAAAAGATATCTGATACAATTGACTATCCTTTACATTTAGGAGTTACAGAAGCTGGGCCTGTATGGAGAGGAACTATTAAATCTGCTGTAGGTATAGGTACTTTACTTTCTATGGGTATTGGTGATACTATAAGGATTTCTTTAACAGGGGATCCAGTTGAAGAAGTGAAAGTAGGAAGAGAAATTTTAAGATCTTTAGGCTTATTAGAAGAAGGAATTGAATTAATTTCCTGCCCTACTTGTGGTAGGACAAATATAGATCTTATAAGGTTAGTAAGTAAAGTTGAAGAAGAATTAAAACACATAAAAAAACCCTTGAAAGTAGCGATTATGGGTTGTCCAGTAAATGGCCCAGGTGAAGCGAGGGAAGCAGATATTGGAATTGCAGGAGGCAAAGGAGAGGGAATAATTTTTAAAAAAGGTAAAGTAATAAAAAAAGTTAAAGAAGAGTATTTAATAGATGAATTGATAAAAGAGATAGAAAGCCTTTAATAGTCATTAGAAAGGTGTTAATATGTTAGATAATAAGCAAGTTATTGTTAGACTATTAATGTCAATAGTATTGTCAGGACTAATAGGTTTAAATAGAGAAAGTACAAAGAAGCCTGCAGGATTAAGGACTCATATATTAGTATCCTTAGGTTCTACATTGGTGATGCTACTAACTTTGTATTTAAACTCAATGTCTTTAGATGGTGATATACCATATTATTCCGATAGGATGGCAGCACAAGTAATAAGTGGAGTTGGATTTTTAGGTGCTGGTACTATTTTAAGAAGGGACAGCGGAGTAGTAACTGGCTTGACAACGGCTGCTAGTCTATGGGTTGTTGCTACTATTGGATTAGCAGTAGGTGCAGGTTTTTACATGGGAGCTATTTTTACAACTATATTAGTTGTTATTGCACTCATGGTTTTTCATAAGGCTAGTAAAAAGATTAAAACAAAGGGCTATCATATTTTTTCTTTAAGTATTACTTCCCTAGATAAACCAGGACAAATAGGGAAAATAGGCCATGTCCTTGGCAATTATGATGCTAATATATTAAGTATAGATTATAAACAAAAGGATGACAATCTAATAAAAGTCGATTTAGAAATAGCTATGAAAACAACACACAATAAATATAAACTACTTAACTCTATTACCAATATAGAAAATATAATCGAAGTGTCCCACAGAAGTTAAAGGGGGAAAGCTAAGGATGAAAAAGGAGAGTTTAAAAATATCAAATGTATTTATTAAAAACAATATAACTGTAGATGATGATATAAATTCCCTATTTATAAAAAAAGTTAATTTTTATTCAAAAACTTTTACACTTGAAATAATATTATGGTCTAAAAAAATAGCAGAAGAAAAGGTGTTAGAACATATAAAGACCATTTTAAAATCAGTATTTAATAGATTTGATATATCTTTAGCAATTGAATATGAAATTCAAGATAATTTTGAAAATATTATAAAAGATTATTGGAAGAATATATTGTTTTTAATTCAAAAAGAGATTCCATCAAGCAACTCATGGATTAAAGATTTAGACTATGATTTTAAAGATAATACTATTACAATTTATGTAACTAATAGTATTATTAACTATGCTTTGGAAAACAATCAAATTCCTTTGAAGATCGAAAGAAAAATAAAGGATGAACTAGATTTAAATATAAATGTTGTGTTAGATACTTCAAAAATTCTTGAAAATGGTGATGAAGTTATTAAGCAAACGTTAGAGGAAGAGAGGAAAATATCCTTAAAAGCATTGAATGTCACCAATAATCAAAACAATGGGAAAAAGAATAATAAAACAGTAGCATTTAATCCAAATTATATATTTGGTAAAAAAATAGATGAAGCACCAATGAAAATAAAGGACATTACATCAGATACAGGTTTAGCAATTATTTGTGGTGAAATATTCCAGCTTGAAACAAGAGATATAAAAGGAAATAGAAAGTTGGTAACTTTTAATATTACCGATCTAACAGATTCTATGAGTGTTAAAGTTTTTTTAACAGAAAAACAATTTAATGAGTTTATTGTAAATATAAAAGAAGGAATATATGTAAAAGTAGAAGGTGATATTGTTTTTGATAGTTTTTCAAGGCATTTGGTATTAATGCTTAAGTCATTAAATATAGTGGAAAGAAGAGAAAGACAGGATAACTGTAAAGATAAACGAGTAGAACTCCATTTACACACTAAGATGAGTTCTATGGATGGAGTAAGTAGTTTTAAAGCTTTAGCTACGAGGGCTAAAAAATGGGGGCATAAAGCCTTAGCTATAACAGACCATGGAGTAGTACAAGGTTTTCCTGATGCTATGGAGATAGGGGAAAAATTAGATTTAAAAATTATATATGGAGTAGAAGGGTATTTGATCAATGATAACAAAGCTATAGTAACTAATTATCAAGATGATAAGGAATATAATACCTATGTGGTATTTGATATTGAAACAACAGGTCTATCTCCTATTAATGACAGGATAACAGAAATTGGAGCAGTTAAAATTAGGGAGGGTGTAGTTGTAGATGAGTTTAATCAATTGATTAATCCTGGTATTCCCATTCCAGAAAAAATAGTAGAACTTACTGGTATTACTGATGATATGGTATCAAATAAACCTAATATAGAAGAAGTTTTACCAGATTTTGAATATTTTATTCAAGATAGTGTATTAGTAGCTCATAATGCTTCCTTCGATATAGGATTTATTAGGGAAAATTTTTTTAAAATAGGTAAAACCTTGGATAATCCAGTTTTAGACACCTTAGAGCTTACTAGGGCTCTATTTCCTCAGCTTAAAAAACATAAATTAAATGTAATTGCTAAGTATTTAAATGTAGATTTAACTAATCATCATAGAGCTGTAGATGATGCTAGAGCAACAGGGGAAATTTTTATAAAATGTATGAATATATTAAAAGAAAATAATAAAAATAGCTTTGACGAAATAAATAAATTGTCTGCAAATAAGGACATAAGCAAGGAAAGGCCTTTTCATGTGATTATACTAGCTAAAAATCAAAAAGGATTGAAAAATTTATATAAAATTATATCCCAATCTCACTTAAATTATTTTTATAGAAAACCGCGAATTCCTAAATCATTATTATTAAAATATAGGGAAGGTTTAATAATTGGGAGTGCCTGTGAAGCTGGGGAATTATATAATGCTATACTTCAAAATAAAGATTTCAATGAAATAAAAAATATAGTAAATTTCTATGATTATTTAGAAATACAACCTATTGGTAATAATATGCATTTATTAAGGAAGGGTTTGGTAAAAAATGAAGACGAGTTAAGATGGATTAATCAACAGATTGTAAAATTAGGGGATAGATTCAATAAACCTGTAGTAGCTACAGGAGATGTACATTTTTTAGATCCTGAAGATGAAATATTCAGAAGAATTTTAATGGCAGGTCAAGGATATGCTGATGCAGATATTCAACCTCCTCTTTATTTTAAGACTACAGATGAAATGTTAGAAGAATTTAAGTATTTAGGTAAACAAAAAGCAGAGGAGGTAGTTATAAAAAACACTAATTTAATAGCAGAACAAATAGAGGATATAAAACCTATACCAGATGGTACTTATCCACCAATAATAGAAGGAGCAGATGAAGAATTAAAAGATATTACTTATAATAGGGCCAAGGAAATATACGGCGATCCTTTACCAAGTATTGTTAAAGAAAGGTTAGATAAAGAATTAAATTCCATAATTAGCAATGGATATGCTGTAATGTATATTATAGCACAAAAATTGGTATGGAAATCCTTAGAGGATGGATATTTAGTAGGTTCAAGGGGTTCTGTTGGATCATCTTTTGTTGCAACTATGAGTGGCATTACTGAAGTAAACCCTTTAGTTCCTCATTATGTATGCCCTGAATGTAAATATAGCGAATTCATTGAAGATGGTTCCATAGGTTCAGGTATTGACTTGCCAGATAAAACTTGTCCTAAATGTAGTACTTTATTAAATAAAGATGGACATGATATTCCTTTCGAAGTATTTTTAGGATTTGAGGGAGATAAGGAGCCAGATATTGATTTAAATTTTGCAGGGGAGTATCAATCTCAAGCTCATAAATATACAGAAGAATTATTTGGGCATGGCTATGTATTTAGAGCTGGAACTATTGGCACTATAGCGGAGAAAACCGCCTATGGATTTGTAAAAAAATATCATGAACAAAAAGGTATAAATGTTCATCCCGCTGAAATCAATAGATTAGTACAAGGTTGTAGTGGTATAAAACGTACTTCAGGGCAACATCCTGGTGGAGTTATGATTGTTCCCAAATATAAGGATATATATGATTTTACTCCTATTCAATATCCAGCAGACGATAAGGAATCTGGAGTAATAACTACACATTTTGATTATAATTCTATTAGTGGAAGAATACTTAAATTAGATATATTAGGCCATGATGTACCTACAATCATTAGGATGCTAGAGGATATTACTGGAGTTAAACCACAGGATATACCTTTAGATGATGAAAAAACTATGAAATTATTTACTAGTACAGAACCTTTAGGTATAGATTCTAAAGCGATAAATACAGAAGTGGGAACTCTAGGTATACCTGAATTTGGTACTAAATTTGTAAGACAAATGCTTGTAGATACTCAACCGAATACTTTTTCAGAATTAGTTAGGATTAGCGGATTATCCCATGGTACAGATGTTTGGCTAAACAATGCTCAGAATTTAGTTAGAAGTGGCACTGCATCATTAAGTCAAGTTATATCTACAAGGGATGATATTATGCTATATTTAATCTATTCAGGTTTGGACAAAAAGAGAGCCTTTAAAATTATGGAAAATGTAAGGAAAGGTAGAGGTTTATCTGAAGAAGACGAAGAATACATGAGGACTTTAAATATTCCAGAATGGTATATAGACTCTTGCAATAAAATAAAATATATGTTTCCTAAAGCCCATGCTGTTGCTTATGTTATGATGTCTTTTAGAATAGCATATTTTAAAGTGCATTATCCTGAGGCATTTTATACCACTTATTTTACAACTAAAGTACAAGATTTCGATGCCCAATTGATTTTAAAAGGCAAAGATGTTGTTGATCGAAGGATAAAAGAATTAGAAAATGCTTATAATGATTTAACGGCTAAGGAAAGGAATCAATTAACAGTTTTAGAAGTTGTTCAAGAGATGTATGCAAGAGGATTAAGCTTTGAAAAGGTTCAATTATATAAATCCCACAGTGAAAAATTTTTAATAGGAGACAATGGAATTATACCGCCTCTTATGGGGCTTGATGGAGTAGGAGAAACGGTGGCTAAAAAGATAGTTGAAGAGCGTAGTATTGCAGAATTTCTATCTGTTGAAGATCTAGTTTCAAGAGCTAAGGTAAATAAACCAGCTTTAGAAGCTTTAAGGGAACACGGTTGTTTATTAAATTTGCCAGAAAGCAATCAAATTAGCCTTTTTAATATTTGATTTTTTAAAATTATATGATATAATAAGATTAATACAACTATAGGTATTTGTTCTCAATAGAGTGGGCCATCCCACTCTTATTTGTTTGATATGTTCATATAAAAGTATATTTTTATATATTACATCAAAAAATAGATATATATTGATGGAGGTGATACTTTGGGTAGAAAAAATGTACTAAAAACTATCAGAGAAAACTGTGAACCTATTGTGGAAGATTTAGGTTACGATTTAGTAGATATAGAGTTTGTTAGAGAAAATGCTGAGCAATTTTTAAGGTTTTATATAGGAAAAAGAGAAGGGGTATCTATCGATGATTGTCAAAAGGTTAGCGAAGCAGTAGGCAATAAATTAGATGAAATAGATCCTATAGAGGGTAGCTATTATTTAGAGGTTTCATCTCCAGGATTAGACAGACCATTAAAAACAGATAAAGATTTAAAAAGAAATATAGGAAAGGAAATAGAAATAAGTCTATATAAAAACATAGATGGTAAGAAAAAATTTACGGGAGAGCTATTAGATTTTTCTGAGATAGATATTACCATAATGGAAGAAAATCAAGAAAAAAGGGCAATCCAAAGAGATGCTATCTCAAATATAAAATTGGTGGTTAAATTTTAAGGGAGGGTTAAGTTAATGAATGTGGAGTTTATTGAAGCCCTTGAAGAGATAGAGCAAGAAAAAGGGATATCGAAAGATGTAATATTAGAAGCTTTAGAATCAGCACTTATTTCTAGTTACAAGAAAAATTTTGGTTCATCGCAAAATGTTGAAGTAGAAATAAATAAACATTCTGGAATAGTAAAAGTATATGCACAAAAGAATGTAGTTGAAGATGTAAAAGATGAGTTATTAGAGATAAGTTTAGAAGAAGCAAAGAATATTGATGATAAATACCAGTTAGGGGATATAGTAAATATAGAAATAACTCCAAAAAATTTTGGAAGAATTGCAGCACAAACTGCTAAACAAGTAGTAATTCAAAGAATTAAGGATGCTGAGAGAGATGTAATATATGATGAATTTATAAATAGAGAAAACGAAATAATAACTGGCATGGTTCAACGAATAAGTAAAAATAATGTGTATATTGATTTAGGGAAGACAGAGGGGATTTTACCCCCTACAGAACAAATTAATGGTGAGATATATGAGCAAGGTGATAGATTAAAACTATATATATTAGAAGTCAAAAAAACTACTAAAGGACCACAAATTATCCTCTCAAGATCCCATCCTGGACTGGTTAAAAGATTGTTTGAATTGGAAGTTCCAGAGATACATGAAGGAATTGTAGATATATATGCAATATCTAGAGAAGCAGGATCTCGTACTAAGATTGCCGTTTTTTCAAAGGATCCAAATGTGGATCCAGTTGGGGCTTGCGTTGGCTTCAAAGGAAGTAGAGTAAAAGCAATTGTAGATGAGTTAAATGGGGAAAAAATAGATATAATTGTATGGAGCAAAAATATTGAAGAATTTATAGCAAATAGTTTAAGTCCATCTAAGGTAATAAAAGTTGAAGTAAAGGAACAAGAAAAATCTGCGTTGGTAGTAGTACCTGATTATCAATTATCACTAGCTATTGGTAAAGAAGGACAAAATGCTAGGTTAGCTGCAAAGCTTACTAATTGGAAGATAGACATAAAAAGTAAGAGTCAATATGAAGAAGGCATTATTTCAGAATAAATAGTGAGGTGATAATTTGAAAAAAAGAAAGATTCCCTTAAGAAAGTGTGTGGCTTGCAATGAAAATAAACCAAAAAATGAACTCATTAGAATAGTTAAAGATAAGGAAGGGAATATAGAAGTAGATTTAACGGGAAAGATGAATGGTAGGGGAGCATATATTTGTCCAGATGATGAATGTTTTATTAAAGCTAAACAAAGCAAAATACTTGAAAAAACATTAAAAACCCATATATCAGATGAAATATATGAAAACATAAAAAAAGCAATAACTGATTCTACAGAATATTGATATCAATCATCACCTGTAAAAATATTGGGGGTGTATAGTTTGACAAAAATTAGGGTATATGAATTAGCGAAGGAAGTTGGAATTACTAGTAAAGAACTAATAGATATAATGGAAGACATGGGATTAGAAGTTAGCAGCCATATGGCTACTATTGAAAATGAGGAAGCTGAAACTATTAAAGAACTAATTTTAGGAAAAGATAATAAAGATAGTGATACGGAGGAAATTATTCAAAAAGATATGAATCAGTCTGAAAGTAATATAAAACAAAAGAAGCTTATAAAAATAGAAGATACAATCATAGTTAAGGATCTAGCAGATAAAATGAATGTTACACCAGCAGAATTAATCACAAAATTGATTGATCTAGGTATAATGGCCAATCAAAATCAATCTATAGATTTTGATACTGCAAATATTATAGGAGAAGAACTAGGTTTTGATGTTGTAAAATCTGAACCTCCTGAAATAGAGGACGAATTTGATTTAGATTATGAAGATGATCCAAAGGATTTAAAGCCAAGACCTCCTGTAGTTACAGTAATGGGTCATGTTGATCATGGTAAGACCTCTTTATTGGATGCAATTAGAAAAACTCATGTTACAAAACAAGAAGCAGGGGGCATAACTCAGCATATTGGAGCCTCAGTTGTCAATGTGAAGGGAGAAAAAATAGTATTTTTAGATACTCCAGGACATGAGGCCTTTACATCTATGAGAGCAAGAGGGACCCAGGTAACAGATATAGCAGTACTTGTTGTAGCTGCTGATGACGGGGTTATGCCACAAACGGTGGAAGCTATAAACCATGCTAAAGCTGCTAATGTCCCTATTATAGTAGCAATAAATAAAATAGACAAACCAGATGCAAATGTTGACAGGATAAGACAAGAATTAGTAGAATATGGACTAGTGGCAGAAGAATGGGGTGGAGATACAGTAAATGTTCCAGTTTCAGCATTAAAGAATGAAGGTATTGATGAGCTATTAGAAATGATATTGCTTGTAGCAGAATTACAGGAGCTCAAAGCTAATCCTAATAGAAAAGCAGTAGGAACAGTTATAGAAGCTCAGTTAGATAAAGGAAGAGGTCCAGTAGCTACAGTATTAGTTCAAAAAGGTACTTTAAGAGTAGGAGATATGGTAGTCTGCGGTAGTACAAGTGGAAGAATAAGAGCTATGTTTGACGATAAAGGTAAAAACGTTAAAAAGGCAGGGCCTTCTATTCCAGTGATGATTTTAGGCTTATCTGAAGTTCCCCTTTCGGGAGACATACTTTATGCAGTTGAAGATGAAAAAACTGCTAGAACTTATGCAGAAAAGAAAAAAGAACTAGATAGGGAAGAACAGTTAAAGGCTACACAAAATGTGTCTTTAGATGATCTATTTGAAAGAATACAATTAGGTGAAATTAAGGAGCTTAATATAATAATAAAAACCGATGTAAGAGGTACTATAGATGCTATTAAACAATCCCTTGAAAAGCTAGAAACTGATGAGGTAAAAGTTAATATCATCCATGGGGGTGTAGGTGGTATAACTGAAAGTGATGTAATGTTAGCTGCAGCTTCTAATGCTATAATTATAGGCTTTAATGTAAGACCAACATTAAATGCTTTGGACATAGCAAAAGAAGAAAAAGTTGATGTTAGAACTTATAGGGTTATATACGATGCAATAGCAGATATTGAAGCAGCCATAAAGGGTATGTTAGAACCAAAATACGAAGAAGAAGTTATAGGGAGAGCTGAGGTTAGAGCTACTTTCAAAGTACCAAATGTAGGGACTGTAGCTGGTATATATGTTCAAGATGGTAAAATTACAAGAAACAGTAAAATACGTCTCCTAAGGGACAATGTTGTAGTATTTGAAGGTAATGTATCATCACTAAAACGATTTAAAGATGATGTTAAAGAAGTATTGAGTGGTTATGAAGGTGGTTTAGGCCTTGAAAACTACAATGATATAAAAGAAGGAGATATATTAGAAGCTTATATATTAAAAGAAGTTGAACAGTAAGGGGTTGATTCCATGGATACTAAAAGGATTAATAGAATATCAGAAGAAGTTAGGAAGACAGTATCAGAATTACTAACAATAGAGATTAAGGATCCACGTATAAGTCCTATGGTTACCGTGACAAAAGTGAAAGTTACTAGAGATTTAAGCTACGCCAACATATACGTATCTGTGTTAGGGGATCAAGAAGCTAAAAATGAAACAATGGAAGGTTTAGAAAGCGCGAAAGGTTTTATTAGAAAAGAAATAGGTAATAGAATTGACTTAAGATATGTACCAGAACCTGTCTTTCATCTAGACGAATCCATAGAACAAGGAATCTATATGTCAAAATTAATAGATAAGGTAAATGAAGAAGATGAAAAAAAAAGGAGAAACTCTGATGGATAAAAGCATTAAAACCTACATGAGTCAAGCTATTGACATAATTAAAAATTCAAAAAAAATATATATTGCTTCCCATATACAACCAGATGGTGATAATATAGGTTCTACATTAGCTTTAGGGATGGCGCTGAAAAAGATGGATAAAGATGTTAGTTTGATAAAGGTGGATCATATTCCAAAAGATTATTTGTTTTTACCAAATATAGAGTTAATTAAGGAATATGATATTACTGAAAATGTAGACACATTTATTGCTTTAGACAGTAGTGATATGGATAGATTAGGTGTGGGAAAACACTTTGCTTTAAAGGCTAATAATATAATAAATATTGACCATCATATTTCCAATACAAACTTTGGGCATATAAATATTGTCTCTCCTACATCTGCCGCTACAGGAGAGCTGGTCTATAAATTGATCAATGAAATTGGCATTGATATGGATAAAGATATTGCAACATGTCTATATACAGCAATTAGCACTGATACTGGAAGTTTTATGTATAGTAATACTACTTATATTACCCATTTGATAGCTTCAAAACTGCTACAAAAGGGAATTGATATAGAAAGGATTAATATAAATCTATATCAAAGTAGAAGCCTTGAAAGAACCAAACTATTTATTAATTGTTTAAATAGTTTGGAATTATTTATGGATAATAAGATAGGTATGGTAGCAGTAACTCAACAGATGTTAAAAGAAAATAATGCAAGTATGGAAGATACTGAAGGGGTAGTATCTTTTATAAGAGATATAGATTCTGTAGAGGTTGCAGTTTTATTAAAAGAAATGAAATATGATGAAATAAAGATCAGCTTAAGAAGTAAGAAAACCGTAGATGTTTCTAAGATATGTACTAAATTTAATGGTGGTGGTCATAAAAAAGCTGCAGGTTGTACTATTTATAACGATATATCAAAGGCAAAGAAGCTTATTCTTGATGAGATAATGATGGCTCTAGGTGATTAATATGAATGGTGTAATCAATCTATTTAAACCAAAGGGATTAACTTCTCATGATGTAGTAAATATCATGAGAAGAATTACAGGGATTAAAAAAATTGGGCATATTGGCACTTTAGATCCAAATGCAGCAGGTGTTTTACCTTTGTGTATTGGGAAAGCAACAAGAATAAGTGAGTACTTAATTGATATGGATAAAGAATATATTGGGGAATTAACCTTAGGATTAGCAACGGATACACTTGATGTAGATGGTAAAGTTATTAACCATTCTTCAAAAACCGTCAATGAGGAAGATATATACTATATTTTTGACAAATTTAGAGGAAAAATATTACAAGAGCCTCCTATGTACTCTGCATTAAAACATCAAGGGAAAAAGTTATATGAATTGGCAAGGGAAGGAAAGTTTATTAAGAGAGCTTATAGAGAAATCTATATTTACGACATAAAAATACTAAAAAATATCAATAATAGAAAGATAATCTTTTACACAAAATGTTCAAGAGGCACATACATAAGAACTTTATGTGATGATATAGGGAAAGCCCTAGGAACTTATGGATATATGTCTTATTTAATGAGAATAGGTGTAGGAGATTTTAAGATTTCAGATAGCTATAGTATTGATTATATAAAGAGTTTAGATAAAAGTTCTATTGGTACACTTATACTACCAATGGATAAAGTTTTAAATCATATGGATAAATTGACTGTTGATGATAAATATTTTAATAAGTTAAAAAATGGTGTCCAAATTCCATTACCTATAAATCTAATAAATAGCTATGAAAGGGATACTTTGTTGAGGATTTATTCTAACAATATATTTATTGGAATTGGAAGAACCATTGAAAAAAACAATGTCTTGTATATAAAAATGGATAAAGTTCTTATATAAGGTGATAAATATGGAAATTATAGATTTAGACATGGGTATAAACAATAATTATAAAACAGCTGTAGCTTTAGGTAATTTTGATGGTATTCATTTAGGACATAAATATTTGATAGAAGATACCATAGAAAAAGCAATCAAAAGGGATTTAAAGTCTGGAGTTTTATTGTTTAAAAATCATACAAAAAATATACTAAGTAAGGATAAAAAAGCTATATCAATTCTTACTTCCAATGAGCAGAAATTAAATATACTTGAAAGCTTAGGTGTAGAAGTGGTATATATTATGAATTTTGACGAAAATGTAATGAAATTATCTGGAGAAGAATTTGTAGATAATATAATAGTAAATCAATTAAATGCAGCTCTAGTTTCTGTGGGATTTGATTATAGATTTGGATATAAAGCTATGGGAAATAGCAGTTACTTAAAAGAATTGGGAGCTAAAAAAGGATTTGAAACTAATATTATCAAACCTATTTCCATTGGAAATGAAGTAATTAGTAGTACAAGAATTCGTCAATTGGTAATGGAAGGACAAATTAATAAGGCAAACAAATTTTTGGGAAGACATTATACTATAATAGGGCAAGTTGTTCGGGGAAGCAATAGAGGCAAAAAATTAGGGTTTCCTACTGCTAATATTAGTCTTACTCATAACTATACCATACCTAAAACTGGAGTATATGAAACTATTACATTGATAGATAATAAACAGTATTTAAGTTTAACTAATATAGGCTATAATCCTACTTTTAACGAAAAAAAATTGAAAATTGAAAACCATATTTTAGATTTTAATGATTATTTATATGGGAAAACTATTGAAGTAATGTTTATAGATTTTATAAGGGAAGATATTAAATTTGATACTATCGAAGAATTGATTAAACAGATAGAGAAAGATATTTGTTATATAAAAGCACGACAATAATGTTTACAAATTAATATATATATGATAATATAATTCTGGTGGAGTACCTTTAGCTATGTTTATCGTTTCCTCGGCGATTTACTTAGCTATTGGTGAATTTTATAATAGAGGAGGTAAAAAAATGACATTGACTAAAGAGCAAAAAGCTCAAATTATTGAAGAGTATAGATTGCATGAGAATGACACTGGATCACCAGAAGTTCAAATTGCAATCTTAACCTACAGAATTAATTCATTAACAGAGCATCTAAAAACTCATAAAAAAGATCATCATTCAAGGAGAGGTCTTTTTAAAATGATAGGTCAAAGAAGGGGTCTTTTGAATTATCTTCAAAAGAATGATATTGAAAGATATCGTGCATTAATTGAAAAACTTGGTATCAGAGGATAATAAGAGCGGGGACATTCCCGCTCTATTGATTTTTTAGTGTTTTATTATTGTTTATAGGTTATAATAATAGTAATCAACATAAGAAGGAGTGAGAAAATGGAAAAACAATTTAAATATGATTTAGCAGGAAGACCTTTAATCGTAACTATTGGAAAAGTTGCTGAACAAGCAAATGGAGCCTGTTTATTACAGTATGGAGATACTGTAGTATTAGTTACTGCTACTGCATCTAAAGAACCAAGGGAGGGCATAGATTTTTTCCCATTAAGTGTAGATTTTGAGGAAAAACTATACTCAGTAGGCAAAATTCCTGGAGGATTTATCAAGAGAGAAGGAAAGCCCAGTGATAAGGCTATATTAACTTCTAGATTAATTGATAGACCAATTCGTCCTTTGTTTCCTGAAGGATATAGAAATGATGTACAAGTTATTGCAACAGTCCTATCTGTAGACCAGGACTGTACCCCAGACATTGTTGCTATGATTGGTTCTTCTATAGCTTTAACTATATCTGATATACCATTTGATGGTCCCACTGCTTCTGTTGCAGTAGGTTTAATTGATAGAGAATTAGTCATAAACCCTACAGCAGATGAAAGGGATAAATCAGATATGCATCTAATTGTTTCTGGTACTAAAGATGCAATAATGATGGTAGAAGCAGGTGCAAATGAATTACCTGAATCCATAATGTTAGAAGGGATTTTATATGCCCATAAAGAGATTAAAAAACTATGTCAATTTATTGAGTCTATCCAATTGGAAGTTGGTAAAGAAAAACAAGAATATCAAGTTTTTAAACCCAATGAAGAGATAGAAAAAGAGGTTAGAGAATATGCATTAGAAAAACTTGTAGCAGCTATACAAACGGTAGAGAAACAGGAAAGAGAAGAAAATATTGAGAATGTAAAAGAAGAAACCCTAGAAAAATTCATAGAAGTGTATCCAGAAAACGAGAAAGATATCTGTGATGTATTAGATGAAATAATAAAAGAAGAGGTAAGACGTTTAATACTAGAAGAAGGAATAAGACCAGACAATAGGAAAGTTGACGAAATAAGACCTCTTAGCTGTGAAGTTGGTCTTCTTCCAAGGGCTCATGGTTCTGGATTGTTTAAGAGAGGTCAGACTCAAGTTTTAACTGTTGCTACATTAGGAGCTTCAGGTGATGTTCAAATAATAGATGGAATAAGTGAAGAAGAATCTAAACGATACATGCATCATTATAATTTTCCACCATATTGCGTTGGTGAAACTAGAGTATTGAGAGGTCCTGGTAGAAGAGAAGTAGGTCATGGTGCTTTAGCAGAAAGAGCTTTGGAGCCTGTAATTCCAAGAGAAGATGAATTTCCATATACTATAAGATTAGTATCAGAGGTTTTAAGTTCTAATGGTTCTAGTTCTCAAGCGAGCGTTTGTGGTAGCACATTAGCACTTTTAGATGCTGGAGTACCAATTAAAGCACCAGTTGCTGGAATTGCTATGGGATTGATGAAATCCGAGGAAAAAGTAGTGATATTAACAGATATACAGGGTTTAGAAGATCATCTAGGAGATATGGATTTTAAAGTTGCAGGTACTAGAGAAGGTATTACAGCAATACAAATGGATATAAAAATTTCTGGAATAAATAGAACCATATTAGAAGAAGCTTTATCGAAAGCAAAAGAGGCTAGATTGTTTATATTAGATAAGATGGAAGAAACTATATCTAAACCAAGAGAAGAATTATCACCTTATGCACCAAGGATATTTACAATGCAAGTTCATCCTGATAAAATAAGGGATATTATAGGCCCTGGCGGTAAAATGATCAACAAGATAATCGATAGAACAGATGTTAAAATCGATATAGAAGATGATGGAAAAGTATTTATAGCAGCTGAGAACATGGAAAGTGGAAAAGAAGCTATAGAAATGATAAACAGAATAACTAAAGATGTAGAAGTAGGAGAAACCTATCTTGGAGAAGTAGTAAGAATTGTACCCTTTGGAGCTTTTGTAGAATTCCCCAATGGCAAAGAAGGTTTAGTCCACATATCAAATATATCTCATGAAAGGATAAATAAAGTTGAAGATGTATTAAAAGTAGGAGATGAAATTTTAGTAAAAGTAGTAGAAATAGATAATCAAGGAAGAATCAACTTATCTAGAAAAGCAACTCTGCCAAAAGAAAATAAAAAAACTGATAATAAAAACAAGAAATAAATGCATGAACCAAGGAAAGGTTCATGTTTTTATTTCTAAAAGTAAATATTTTTAATCCCTTTGAATATATATAATATATAAGCATATTTGGAGGGATATAATGAAAATATTTATTTTAAATAAGAAAAATTTCTATACATATGTGATGATAATTTTTATTATAATATTGATTTTGATATATATATTTTTTTATAATAAAGTGGATGAAACTTTTAATTTGGACATCTATTATAAAGGGAATGTGGATGATAGAATTGTGGCATTTGCCTGTAATGTAGATTGGGGAGATGAATATATACCAACAATGTTAGAGATTTTTAAGGAAAAAAATATTAACATAACTTTCTTTGTTACAGGCAAATGGGCTGCTAAAAATCCAGAATTACTTATAAAAATATATGAGCAAGGACATGAGATTGGTAACCATGGATATAGACACATAGACTATGACAAGTTAAGCTATGAAGAAAACAAAGAAGAAATTATTAAAGCACATAATACCATAAGAGAAATTATAAAATCAAAACCTAAATACTTTGCACCACCATCAGGAGCCTATAATGATAATACTATAAAGGCTGCAAAAGATTTAAATTATGATATAATTATGTGGAGTATTGATACTATTGATTGGCATAAAGATAGTAATAAACAAAAAATAATTGAAAGGGTAACTAATAAAATACATAACTCTGCTATCATATTGATCCATCCTACTGAGGAAACTATAAAAGCCTTACCAGATATAATAAATTTTTTGTACAGTAAAGGTTATAGAATAGGAAAGGTAAGAGACGTAATTGAATAGAAACTGAACACTAAAAACAAATAAAAGAGAATTATATATTGGGATTAGAAAGTCCAACAAGTAAGATGTTTGAAATAGACAAATCAGAATTATTGCTAAACAAAATATTGACACCTAATGATATAATTAATAAGATTAAAATTTGAAAAGATAAATATCAATTTAAAAGAAATATTTTTTACTGAGGTGATATATTATGAAAATAAAAATAGTTAACAAAAGTCCTTTTCCAATTCCCAGTTATAAAACAACTGGTTCTGCAGGTATAGATTTATATGCTAATATTTTAGAACCAGTAAGGTTAAAACCGTTAGATAGGGCTTTGATCCCTACTGGCCTTTATATTTCCATGCCTGAAGGTTATGAGGGTCAGATTAGATCTAGAAGTGGACTAGCCTTAAAACATGGTATTTGTTTAGCGAATGGAATAGGCACCATAGACAGTGATTATAGAGGAGAAATAGGAGTAATACTAATAAATTTGGGAGAAAAAGAATATACAATCAATAAAGGAGATAGAATTGCTCAAATGGTATTTATAAAATATGAAAAGGTCAAATTTATAGAAGTGGATACTTTAGATAATACTGAAAGAGGAACAGGAGGTTTTGGACATACAGGATATAAATAATAATATTATTATTTATCATATCAGAGCTTATCATAAATGATAACAGCATAATATAAAAACAAAAAACATATCCTTTAATAAAACAAAGGAGATGATATGATGTTATTAGACGAATTAGGCGGAAAAGAAATTGTGAATTTAAATAATGGCGAAAGATTAGGTATTATTGCAGATTGTGATATACTAGTAGATGAAAAAACTGGTAAAATTTTATCTCTATTAATTCCTGAAAGAAAAATACAATTTAAACTATTTACAGAAAATAATTATATTGAAATACCTTGGCATACCATTAAAAAAATCGGAAATGACATGATAATTATTGAATTAGATCACAATTAAAAATTTCACATTATGAAAAATATAACATATTATAAACTATAGATAAAAATCTAGAGGTGATACTTGATGAATATAGTAGTTCAAAAATTTGGAGGAACCTCTGTTTCTTCAGAAAAAAGTAGAAATATAGTAGCTAATAAAATTATAAAAAAATACCAAGAAGGCTACAATGTAGTAGTAGTAGTTTCTGCAATGGGTCGAAATGGAGAACCTTATGCAACTGATACCTTATTAAATATGATCCCTTCAAAATCTGTCTCAAATAGGGAGGTAGATTTACTTATATCTTGTGGGGAAATCATTTCTGCTGTAGTATTAACAAATCATATATGTGAAAAAGGCTATAAAGCTGTAGCCTTAACGGGTTATCAAGCAGGAATATTAACAAATGATAATTTTGGAAATGCAGAAATTATTGATGTAAATCCAAATAATATTATAAAACATTTAGAAAAAGGGAAAATAGTTGTAGTAGCAGGTTTTCAAGGAAGTAATAAATCTGGAGAAATTACTACATTAGGTAGAGGTGGTAGCGATATAACTGCTGTTGCATTGGGTAAAGCTCTCAAATGTAGTCATGTAGAAATATTTACTGACGTTGATGGAATTATGACAGCAGACCCTAATATTGTTCCTGATGCTAAGGTATTAAAAAGAATGTGTTATTCTGAAGTTTATCAATTAGCTGAAGATGGTGCAAAAATTATACATCCAAAAGCAGTAGAAATGGCTCAACAATCAAATATACCATTAGTAATCAAAAATACCTATTCGGATAGTGAAGGTACTTCCATAGAAGAAGTTAATGTAAATTTTATTAATAATAGAAAAGAACTATTTAATGAAAAGATAATTACTGCAATCACCTATAAAAAAGGAAGAGTACAATTTATTATTTCATTAAATGACGATGATTCTAGAATAGACAAGTTAATGGAAGAGATCACTTCTAACAATATAAGTTTGGATTTAATAAATTTCTTAATAGATAAAAAAATATTTACTATAGATAAAAAGGATAAAGATAAATTAGTTTCAATATTAGAAAAAGAAAACTTTAAATATGAAATAGTAGAAAATTGCTGTAAAATTAGTGCTATTGGTTATAAAATGAGAGGAGTCCCTGGAGTAATGGCAAGAATTGTTAAAGCTCTCTCAAAAGAAAATATACAAATCTTGCAAACTTCAGACTCTTATAATACAATCTGGTGTCTAATAAAAGAAGAAGATACAAATAGAGCTCTAGCAGCCCTTCACAATGAATTTAAATTATATGAATAGATTAACCTATCTTTATATATAAAAGTATAAAACAAATCCGATTCAATAGGATTGAATCGGATTTGTTTTATACATATAGCATATTATTAATAAAAGAGTTAAAACTAATATAAAATAATATTATAGGTGGAGGGAACAAATTGAATAAAAATGAAAATGATAATAATCCAAAGGATATTACAGAAAGCATCAAACAAATGGGAATACCAAATATCCCTGACTTTCAAAACCCTATTCAATTTTTAACTATTATTGGAGAAATAGAAGGACACAGTTTGTCTCCTTCTGATAAAAAAACAACTAAATATGAACATATAATTCCTTTATTAATAGCAGCAGTACAAGATCCAAAAATAAAAGGTATTTTTATCATGTTAAATACAGTGGGAGGCGATGTTGAAGCTGGATTAGCTCTTGCAGAGATGATATACAGCATTGATAAACCAAAAGTATCTCTAGTTTTAGGGGGAGGTCATAGTATTGGTGTCCCATTAGCAACAGCTGCAGACTACTCATTTATTGTACCTACGGCAGCTATGACCATCCATCCTATAAGAACTACTGGTTTAGTAATTGGTGTACCTCAAACCTTTAGATATTTTGAAAAAATGCAACAAAGAATAATAAAATTTATTTTGCGAACTTCTAATATTGATAGAAAAAAATTAATTCAACTTATGTATTCAACAGATGAACTAGCAAATGATATTGGTACAATTCTTATTGGAAAAGAGGCAGTCGATTATGGACTTATTGATGAAGTTGGAGGCTTTAGTTATGCATTAAAAAAATTAAATAGCTTAATAGATAACAAATATGGATAGTATAAGATTTTAAATTATGCTATAATAACAAGAGCACAATTAATTAAATAAGGGGGGATTGAATTGACTTTAATTCAAGCTATAATATTAGGCATTTTTCAAGGAATTTCTGAATTTTTACCTATTAGTAGTTCAGGACATTTAGTTATATTACAACATTTTTTTGGAATCAAGGAAGGGAATCTCTTTTTTACTGAGATGCTCCATTTCGGAACCCTTATTTCAATAGTAATAGTTTATTTTAATGATATAATAAAGATAATAGTTGAGTTTTTTAAAATGCTAGGAAGTGGAATAAAAAACAAAAAGTTTAAAATTGTTAATGACTATCAAAAACTAGCTCTATTAATCATAATAGGAAGTATACCTACAGCAATTATAGGCTTTTTATTTGAAGATTTTTTTAAGAAATTATATTCCTCTTCAATATTGCCTATAGGAGTGGCCTTTTTAATAACAGGTCTTTTGCTTTGGATAGCTAATAAAAAACCTCATGAAAATAAAAAGGTTAGGAATATGACAATACTAGATTCATTAACTATTGGAATTTTTCAAGGCATAGCTATTATACCAGGAATTTCACGTTCTGGTTCAACTATTGTAGCAGGTCTTCTTAGAGGATTAGACAGATCTTTAGCAACAGAGTTTTCTTTTTTACTTGCACTTCCAGCAACTTTTGGTGCTGGATTATTTGGAATAACAGATGTAATTAAAACAGGTAGTGCAGCTGTTATTGATGGCCCACTAATAATAGGAATATTATTATCTACTATTGTAGGAGTATTTGCTATTAAGTTTTTAATTAAAATGCTTAAAAAAGATAAATTACACTATTTTTCCTATTATTTATGGATAATTGGATTTATTACTATAATTTCCCATTTAATTGGATAGTAGCACTATGTAAAGATACAATCTTTTAAAGGGTGATATTGTTGAGTAAGAAAAAGATAAAGATAAATAAAGAACACAATCGAGAAATATTAGGGATTACCTTTATTTCATTTGGTATGCTTTCAGTTATTAGCCTATTTAGTGACAAAACAGGAATAATAGGAATGCTCTTAAAAAATATTTATTTTACTCTTATGGGCTTTGGAGGATATGTATTCCCTGTTATTATTATAGCATTAGGTTTATTATTTATGATAAATAAGCTAAATATAGAAAATGATAAAAAATCCCTCTATATGATAATGTTGTTTTTTTGTTTTTTAACCCTTTTGGATATAAAAAATCAAAGTGCTATAACTTTTACTAAAAGTATCACTAAAACATTAGAACTAAGTAAAAAAGGGCTAGGTGGAGGTTTAATTGGTTCATTCTTTGGGTATATCTTTTTTAAACTATTTGGTACTATTGGTAGTTACATAATTATATCCTTTATAATTATTGTTTCAATTTTACAATTTACAGAAATTAAAATTCAAGATTATATTAAAAAAATACATCTTCACAAAAAAACAATGAAAAAAGTAAATAATAAAAATGAAATTAGAGAAAAAACACCTTCAATCAATAATACTAAAAATAAAAATGAAATAGTAATTCATGATTATACTAAAAATACTTATTCTAATACTAATGTAAAAACTACCCAAGAGAAAACTGAAGCTATTATAGTAAACAGTAAGCATAATTTCACCAACTATAAATTACCTTCATTAGATTTATTAGAAGATCATATAAAACAAGAGATAAATAATAAAAAAGAAATAATAAACAATGCAAAAAAAATTGAAAAAACAATGGACAATTTTGGAATTGAATCTAAAATTGTCCAAATAAACAAAGGACCAGCTATAACATGCTACGAACTCCAGCCAGCGCCAGGGGTTAAAGTTAGTAGAATTGTAAATTTGGCAGATGATTTAGCTCTTAATTTGGCTACATCGGATATTAGAATAGAAGCACCTATACCAGGAAAAGCTGCAGTAGGAATAGAAGTACCCAATAAAATCAAAGACAATGTTAGTTTAAAAGAAATACTAGAATCTGAAGAATTTGTCACTTTAAATAGTAATTTACCTTTAACTTTAGGTAAGGATATTTCAGGTAATCCTATAATATCTACAATCGACAAAATGCCACATCTACTAATAGCTGGAGCTACAGGTTCTGGGAAATCCGTATGCATAAACACAATAATACTAAGTATATTATTTAAAGCCCACCCAGACGAGGTTAAACTATTGCTTATAGATCCAAAAGTGGTAGAATTAAGTATATATAATGGAATACCCCATTTATTAATACCTGTTGTGACCCAACCTAAAAAAGCTGCATTTGCACTAAATTGGGCTGTAAATGAAATGGAAAGACGATATAAAATATTTGCTAAAAATAATGTCCGGGATATAACTTCCTACAATAAAAAAGTGAAAAACAAACAAGAAGAAAAATTGTCCAATATTGTTATCATTATTGATGAGTTAGCAGATTTAATGATGGTAGCAGCTCAAGAAATAGAAGACTATATATGTCGATTAGCTCAAATGGCAAGAGCAGCTGGTATTTATTTAATAGTTGCAACCCAAAGACCTTCAGTAGATGTTATAACTGGTACTATAAAAGCCAATATACCTTCTCGAATTTCTTTTGCAGTATCATCACAAGTAGATTCAAGGACCATATTGGATATGGCTGGTGCAGAAAAATTATTGGGAAAAGGGGATATGCTATTCTATCCTTCTAATTACTCTAAACCAATACGTATACAAGGGGCTTATGTTAGCGATAATGAAATTGAGAATGTAGTAAATTTTTTAAGGGAACAAAATGTAGCTGAATATGATAAAGATGTTTTAGAAAGCATTCAAAAAGATATACAAATAGATAAAATTATTGATGATTCCGATGAATTATTACCAGAGGCTATCAATTTAGTTATTGATGAAGGACAGGCATCAATTTCTCTTTTACAAAGAAAATTAAGAATCGGATATGCTAGAGCCGCAAGGATTATAGATGAGATGGAAGCAAAAGGAATAATTGGAGGATACGAAGGTAGCAAACCAAGAAAAGTTCTAATAGCGAAAGATGATATAGATACTTACTTAAGGAGCGATAAATAATGACTGTAAAAAACATTTCTATAATAACATTAGGTTGTTCAAAAAACGAAATTGATTCAGAATTGATGGCAGGAATATTAAAAGAAAATAACTATACCATTACTACATCACTAGAAAAAGCAGATATAATAGTAGTAAATACTTGTGGATTTATACAGGATGCAAAAGAAGAATCCATAGAAACTATATGGGAGATGACTAAATATAAAAATAATGGTACTTGCAAATACTTGTTACTTGCAGGTTGTTTAGCCGAAAGATATTATAAAGAATTATTGGATGAAATAGAAGAGATAGATGGAATAATAGGTACAGGTAATATTAAGGACATCATAAATGTAATTAATTCCCTTGAAAAAGGACAAAATAAAATAAAAAAGATAAAAAATATAGATGAAAAATATTTAGAAGATGTCAAAAGAATAAGTTTTAAGCCTACTGAGTATGTAAGAATATCAGAAGGTTGTAATAACTACTGTTCCTATTGTATTATTCCTAAAGTACGTGGAAAATATAGAAGTAGGAAGATGGAAGATATTTTAGAGGAAGTTAATTATTTAGTAAATAACGGTGTTAAAGAAATAATACTTATAGCTCAAAATACTACTGATTACGGTATCGATTTATATGGAGAATATAAGTTGGCGGATTTGTTAAACGAATTAAATAAAATAGAAAAACTGCAATGGATTAGGCTTCTTTACTTGTATCCAGATAATTTTACAAAAGAGCTAATATTAGCAATTAAAAATAACAAAAAGGTTGTTAAATATGTAGATATCCCTTTACAACATATTAGTAATCCCATTTTAAAAAAGATGAATAGGCGAACATCAAAAGAAAATATAATAAAATTAATAAATATTCTGAGAAAAGAAATTCCTAATATAATAATCAGGACAACTTTCATAGTAGGATTTCCAGGAGAAGATGAAATACATTTTCAGGAACTATATGACTTTATAAATGATATTAAATTTGATAAACTTGGTGTATTTACTTATTCTAGAGAAGAAGGAACTCCAGCCTATGGGTTTGATTTACAAGTTAATGAAAAGATTAAACAAAATAGAAAAAATAAATTGATGGAATTACAACAAGGTATATCCTATAAACTAAATCAACAAAAGATTGGAAAAATATATTTAGCATTAGTAGAAGAGATACACGAAAAAGGTGTATATATAGGTAGAACCTATATGGATAGCCCAGAAATAGATGGGGTAGTATATATATATTCAGATAAAAAAATAAATATAGGCCAATATATCCATGTAAGAATTACAGATTGTCTAGAATATGATTTGATTGGAGAGATGAATGATGAATTTAGCAAACAAGATAACTATGTTTAGAGTCTTACTAATCCCAGTATTTATGATAATATTGTTTTCTAATTTCAACAACAATAACTATGTAGCTGCATTAATATTTGCAATCGCAGCTGCTACTGATGGGTTAGATGGATATATAGCTAGAAGTAGGAATCAAATAACTACTTTTGGTAAATTTATAGATCCTCTAGCTGATAAGTTGTTAGTTTCAGCAGCTCTTATATCTATGATACAATTGGCTAAAGTACCTGCTTGGATTGTAGTCATAATAATTGCAAGAGAATTTACCATTACAGGATTTAGAATTATTGCTGCATCAGAGGGAATAACTATAGCAGCGTCTTCTTTAGGAAAAATAAAGACAGCTACTCAGTTAATAGCTATAATCTTATTGTTAATAGATAATTTTCCTTTTAGATTAATAGGAATTCCATTAGATAAAATTATGCTTTATATTGCATTATTCTTTACAGTTGTATCTGGAGTGGACTATATATATAAAAACAAACATGTATTAGAATCTGGAGATAAATAATAGGAGTGATTATGATGATTGCAGAGATAATTTCTGTAGGAACTGAAATAATTTTAGGTAGCACTTTAAATACAAATGCTCATTACATAACTAAGAAACTATCCTATATGGGAATAGATGTCTATTTTCATACTACAGTAATAGATGACCCAAAACTATTAGAGGATGCTATAAATATAGGTATGAAACGATCAGATTTGCTTATTTTTACTGGTGGATTAGGACCTACATATGATGATATGACCAAGGAAGTAGTAGCTAAAACTTTAGGTATTAAACTTATATTAAATAATTCTATAGAAGAAAATATAAAAAAATATTTTGAAAAGACAAATAGGCCTATGACATCTAACAATATCAAACAAGCTTATATGCCTGAGGGTAGCATTATATTAAAAAATGAGATTGGAACCGCTCCTGGAATATATATTGAATATAATAGTAAAATTTTTATATTACTTCCTGGACCACCAAAAGAAATGGAATTAATGTTAAATAAATATGCATTGCCTTTAATAAAACAAAATAACATTATCAAGGTAAAAACTATAAATACTATTGGAATAGGCGAATCCGCCTTAGAAGATATGTTAAAAGATTTAATAGGAAATACACAAAACCCTAGTATTGCAACTTATGCAAAAGATGGCAGAGTAGATATAAAAATCATAGTAAAAGGTACTAATGAAGAAAAAGCAAACAAATTACTAGAAAATACTATTGAAAAAATTGATTCAAAAATATCTAAATATATCTATAGCTATGAAGATGAATCTATAGAACAAACTTTGTACAAAAAACTATTAGATAAAAATATGACAATAGCATTTTGTGAATCTTGTACTGGTGGACTCATAGTAAGTAGATTTACTAGAATACCTGGTGTATCTCAGGTATTAGATCGAGGAATAGTTACCTATAGCAATAAAGCTAAAATAGAAGAATTAGGAGTTAAGAAAGAAACCTTAAACAAATATGGAGCTGTTAGTGAACAAGTAGCTATTGAAATGGCAATGGGACTTTTAAATAAAACAGAGGTAGATATAGCCTTATCCACTACGGGTATTGCTGGCCCCTCTGGAGGTAATGAAAAAAAACCCGTTGGACTAGTATATATAGGTATTGCTACTGATAATAATGCATATGCTATAAAATCTATATTTAATGGAGATAGAACCACTATACAAAATAGAACTACAATGAAGGCTTTTGATGAATTAAGAAAGATTATTTAAATATCTAAATGCAAAATTATATTTGACTAATTTTATAAGTTGATATATAATTAATTTAGAACTAACGTTCGTTATTATGAAAGGTGGTGACTCCAGTTTAACTGGGAAAATATGACTGAAAAAAACGAAAAGAAAAAAGCTTTAGATGTTGCTATAAGCCAAATTGAAAAACAGTTTGGAAAAGGTTCCGTTATGAGATTGGGAGATACTAATATTACAAGTATTGATGTAATACCAACTGGTTCTTTGGATCTAGATATAGCTCTAGGTATTGGAGGATTACCTAGAGGAAGGATAATTGAAATATTTGGGCCAGAATCTTCTGGAAAAACTACAGTAGCATTACATGCAATAGCTGAAGCTCAAAAATTAGATGGTATAGCTGCTTTTATAGATGCTGAACATGCATTAGATCCAATTTATGCTAAAAATCTAGGAGTAGATATAGAAAATTTAATAGTATCTCAACCTGATACTGGAGAACAAGGATTAGAAATTGCAGAAGCTTTAGTAAGAAGTGGCGCAGTTGACATAGTAGTAGTAGACTCGGTAGCTGCTCTTGTACCTAAAGCAGAAATTGAGGGAGAAATGGGAGATAGCCATGTAGGGTTACAAGCTCGATTAATGTCCCAAGCTTTGAGGAAATTAGCAGGAGCTATCAACAAATCCAATACTACTGTTGTTTTTATTAATCAGCTACGAGAAAAAGTTGGTGTAATGTTTGGAAATCCAGAAACTACAACAGGTGGGAGAGCTCTAAAATTTTATTCTAGCATCCGATTAGATGTGAGAAGAATAGATTCCATAAAACAAGGCGATAATATTCTTGGTAACCGAACTAGAGTTAGAGTTGTAAAAAACAAGCTTGCTCCACCTTTTAAACAAGCTGAATTTGATATTATGTATGGCACAGGAATATCAAAAGAAGGAAATATATTAGATGCTGGAGTTAGTGCAGATATAATAAACAAATCGGGATCCTGGTATAGCTATGGAGAAAATAGGCTTGGACAAGGTAGAGAAAATGCTAAAGACTTTTTAAAAGAAAACCCTAATATTGCACAGGAAATAGAGAACAAAGTCAAAGAACAGTTTGGATTGAAATCTAAAAATATAGACTTAGATAATAAAGAAGAAAAAACTGAATTAAATCAAGAAAAAACTCAATAAGCCTCCTTTAAAGGAGGTTTATTTATAAGGAGTGGCAATAATTGAGATTACTTTTTTTAACAGACACTCATATAAGAGGGAATACACCCAAAAATAGAAATGACAATTTATTTGAAACTTTAGAAAGAAAATTTATAGAAGTAAATCAAATTATTGAAGAGTATAAAATAGACTTTCTTCTACACGGTGGAGATTTATTTGACAGACCTGATGTTTCTATTTCAATTGTAAATCGTTTTGCCTCCATTATAAATTCTATAAAAGTACCTATATATATAATTTCAGGAAACCACGATATCTATGGACATAATCCACAAACTATAAATAGAACTATGCTTGGCTTATTAGATGCCTTAGGTGTAGTCAAAGTGATAAGAGATGAAGAAAAAATATTTTTAGAAAAAAATGGCATAATAGTTCAATTAACTGGTAAGTCTTACACATATAATATTGATGAAATAGATAAATCTGATTATTTAGTAAAAGATGTATCTAAAGATGCAGACTACTCTATCCATATGGTACATGGTATGCTATTAGATAAACCTTTTATTAAAGGTATCCCTTATACACTAATAGAAGATATAGTGGATACAGAAGCTAATATAACCCTATCAGGACATTATCATTCAGGTTTTGGTATTGTAGAAATTAATAATAAGTATTTTGTAAATCCTGGTAGTCTTATAAGGATAACAAATAGTTTAGCAGAAATTGAACGAATGCCTAAAGTTGCATTAATTGATTTAAGTGACCATATTCATATTGAATTAATTCAATTAAAATCTGCTAAACCTGGTTCACAGGTGTTAGATAGAAGAGAAATAGAAAATCATATATTTAAATCAGAAAGACTTTTTGAATTTAAACAATCTATAGATACTGCAGTAAATTTTGAGAAATTAGAAATAAATGAAATATTAATGGCAGTATCTAATGCAGAAGGCGTTTCCCAAGAGGTAAAAGAAGAAGCCCTGAAAAGAATAGCTAACTCTCAAATGAAGTGTTTAGGAGATGAGTTTTAATATGAAGTATATAAAAAAAGTTATTTTAGAAAATTTTCAATCTCATAAATATACAGAAATGGAATTTGACTCTAGTTTAAATGTAATTGTTGGTCCATCGGATCAAGGTAAATCTGCTATAATCAGAGCTTTAAAATGGGCTTTATACAATGAGCCTTCTGGCGATTTTTTTATAAGGGAAGGAGAAAGGGAATGCAGTGTAACAATAATTTTTAGTGATAATACTAAAATAAAAAGATATAGAAGTAAAAGCAAAAATTCATATTATTTATATGATCAATATGGAAAGGAAAAAATTTTTGAAGGTTTTGGAACTCAAATTCCTCAGGAAATTGTAGAAGCTACTTCTATAAGAAAAGTCCCCTTAGATAGCGGCCAAACAAGTTCTATCAATATTGGAGAACAATTAGAAGGACCTTTCTTACTTTCAGAAAAAAACTCTACAAGAGCCAATGCAATTGGTAGACTAGTAGGTGTTCATATAGTAGATGATGCTTTAAAAGACACTTTAAAGGATATAAGGAATTTAAATATAAAGAAAAAATCTTATGAGGAAGCTTTAGAAGTTCTTTATGTGAATCTTGAAGATTACGCATATTTAGAGGATTTAATAAATAGAATTAAAGAATTAGATGAGATCAAGCAATCCATATATAATAATAGGCAAAAATTAGAAAAATTGGTTTTTTTGCAAAATGACTTAAATAAATTAAATAATGAAATTAAGTTACTAGAAGATTATTTGATAAAATTAAAAGATATTGATAAAATTAAAGTAATAGGACAAAAGTTATCACAAAAAATAAATAGACATATATATTTGAATAATAATTACAATAAGCTTAATCACATTGAAACCCAAATTAAACATAATTCTAATTTATTAAAACAATTAGAAAATACATCCAAGGTTGAAAACCTATTAGAAAACATCTATATATACAATAATAAAATTGACAAGTTATACAAACTAAGTACAAATTATAAATATACAAATAATTCTATATTAGAAAACAAAAAAATATTAATTAAATTGAAAGAAATTCAGAAGGTACAACAGTGTATAAGCATAATTGAAAAAAAGATTTTAAAAACCGAAAAACTGTTACAATTAAATAATATTTTGAATGATATTAATAAAAATATTTCTATTGGTAATATTTATATAGATAAGCTTGCAGGTATTGAACAGGCTATCCATATAAAGAATTTACTTGAAAATAAATTAAACACCGTAATAATATTAGAAAATTACAATAATATATATAAGGCTATTAGCAAATCAAAGCTTAATATAGAAAAAAAACTAGAAAATATTAAAGTAACATTGAATAAAAATTTAATAAAATATAAGGATGTCTTATCACAAATTGAAATGTGCCCTGTATGTTTTAGCCCTATTGACAAACTCAAAATTGATGAAATAATAGATAATTATAAGTAAGGAGGATAATAAATATGGATTATGAAAAAGAACTCAATATACTAAAAGATAATCTTGAAAAAGCTAAGAATTTAAAATATAAAGCTGAAGCTAGATTAGAGCAATTAAATAATCAACAAGCAGAAATAATTGAAGAACTAAATAGTTTAGGAGTAAATCCAGAAAATTTAGACGAAGAAATCAAAAAATTAACTTTAGAGATAGATGAACTATTCAAAAAAGCTAATACTTTACTACCTAAAGATATTTTAGAAAAGAAGTGATTATATGATTATTGACAATATAAACAACTATGAAGAATTAGAATCCTACCTAATTAATATGAAATCATATATTTCTAAAGAACAAGGGAAAAAAGAAAAAATAATAGAACAAATACAAGAATATGAAAGTTTAGTTCAGGAAATTGAATCCACGATTCAATTGATGGAAAAAGTAAGTATACTCCTACAAAGTACTGCAGAGTTTGCTAGAAACCAAGCAAAACATCAAGTAGAGTCCTTAGTTACTAACTGTCTACAATATATATTTGAAAATAATGTGGAGTTTGAAATAGAAATCGAAGAATTATATGGTAAACCTAATGCAGAGTTTTATGTATCAACTAAAATGGAAGATAATATAATAAAAACCAAACCTGAATTATCAAGAGGTGGTGGTGTTGTAGATATTATTTCTTTAGCTTTACGAATATCTTTTCTAGAAATTTATAAACCAAAGATTGAAGGCCCACTTATTCTAGATGAGCCTGCTAAACATGTAAGTGAAGAATATATTTATAATGTTGCTGATTTCTTAAAAAAAACATCAGAACTATTTCAAAGACAGATTATAATGGTAACCCACAATGATCATCTTTCATCCATTGGTACAAAAGCCTATAGAGTCCATTTAAAAGAATCAATAAGTTCTATAGAAGAAATAACCCCTAACTAATATACTTGACATATCTATTAAAAAGTAATAAAATAAAATCGTACCATGCTATACAAAATTATAGTATGTAGACTCTATAGGCCGAGACTACTCGGTTTATATTTTTATTCAAGATTTGATAATTTGAATATGAAAAAGGAACTTGAAAACTAAATAGAACTGGAGGTGGGTCATTATTGACATTGTAATAACTATTATAGGTATCGTCGTTGGAATTGTAATTGGCTTTTATATAAGAAAAACCATCGGTGAAGGGAAAATTAATAATGCCGAGGAATTAGCTATAAAGATTGTTGAAGATGCTAATCGAGAAGCCGAGACGCATAAAAAAGAGGTTATACTGGAAGCAAAAGAAGAAGCTCACAGAATCAGAATTGAAAATGAAAGGGAGAATAGAGAACGGCGAGCAGAAATACAAAAATTGGAACGCCGTCTAATGCATAAAGAAGAAGCTATCGATAGAAAAAACGAAGCTCTTGAAAGAAAAGAAGAAGCACTTAATAAAAAATTAAAGGAATTAAACGAAAAGGAAATTCTTGTCAATGAACTATATGAGCAACAAGTACAAGAATTAGAAAGACTTTCAGGCTTAACCTCCGAGGAAGCAAAAGAACTATTATTAAATGATATCAAAAAAGAAATTGTTCATGAATCTGCTATAATGATTAAGGAAATGGAAGCTCAAACTAAAGAAGAAGCAGAGAAAAAAGCTCGAGAGATTATTTCGTGTGCAATTCAAAAGTGCGCCGCGGATCACGTTGCAGAGACAACAGTAACAGTGGTAAATCTACCAAATGACGAAATGAAAGGAAGAATAATTGGTAGAGAGGGAAGAAACATAAGAACCCTAGAAACCTTAACAGGTATTGATTTAATAATAGATGATACGCCAGAGGCTGTAGTACTATCTGGATTTGATCCTATAAGAAGAGAGATTGCAAGAATAGCTTTAGAAAAATTAATAGTAGATGGAAGAATTCATCCAGCAAGAATTGAGGAAATGGTTGAAAAAGCAAAATTAGAAGTCGATAATATTATTAAAGAAGAAGGGGAGCAAGCAGCTTTTGAAACGGGAATCCATGGTTTACATCCAGAATTGATCAAATTACTCGGCAGATTAAAATACAGAACAAGCTATGGTCAAAACGTTTTAAAACATTCTATTGAAGTATCCCATATTGCAGGAGTCATGGCAGCTGAACTAGGGGCAGATGTTAGAGTAGCTAAACGAGCAGGACTGCTACATGATATAGGAAAAGCAGTAGACCACGAGGTAGAAGGTCCACATGTAGATATTGGTGTTGACTTAGCTAGAAGATATAGAGAATCAAAAGAGGTGCTCCATGCTATAGCAGCTCATCATGGTGATATAGAGCCTCAAAGTGTAGAAGCTGTTTTAGTCCAAGCTGCTGATGCTATTTCTGCTGCAAGACCTGGAGCAAGAAGGGAAACATTAGAAGCTTACATTAAAAGACTTGAAAAATTAGAAGAAATTGCAAATTCTTTTGACGGAATTGAAAAGTCATATGCTATACAAGCAGGACGTGAGTTAAGAATAATGGTAAAACCTGATGATGTAACAGACGATGAAATAATACACACTGCACGAGAAATTGCTAAAAGAATAGAGTCAGAGTTAGACTATCCAGGCCAAATAAAAGTAAATGTCATTAGAGAAACAAGGGCCATTGAGTATGCAAAATAATATAGTTTTATTTTACCTTACATCACATCAATCCTCTAATGCAAAATTGTAGAAAATGCAAATTTTTATAATTTTCTTCAAAAAAAAAGAGGATTTTTGGATTATCTATAGAATAAATAATATATACAAAAATATATTAATGTAAGGGGGATATTTTAATGGATGTATTAAAAGTATCAGCAAAATCAAGTCCAAATTCTGTAGCAGGAGCACTAGCTGGAGTATTGAGAGAGAAAGGTAGTGCAGAAATCCAAGCAATTGGAGCAGGTGCTTTAAATCAAGCAGTTAAAGCAGTAGCTATCGCAAGAGGATTTGTTGCACCTAGCGGAATCGATCTCATTTGTATACCAGCTTTTACCGACATCGAAATTGATGGTGAAGAAAGGACAGCTATTAAGTTAATTGTAGAACCAAGATAATCTTAAGGGGGATGTTTTAATGGATGTGTTAAAAGTATCAGCAAAATCAAGTCCAAATTCTGTGGCAGGAGCATTAGCTGGAGTTTTAAGAGAAAAAGGCAATGCAGAATTACAAGCAATTGGAGCAGGTGCTTTAAATCAAGCAGTTAAAGCAGTAGCTATCGCAAGAGGATTTGTTGCACCTAGCGGAATCGATCTCATTTGTATACCAGCTTTTACCGACATCGAAATCGACGGTGAAGAAAGGACAGCTATGAAGTTAATTGTAGAACCAAGATAATATTAGGGGAAGCAAATAAAAAAACCTGTTTTAAAACAGGTTTTTTTATTTGCTTATAAAATTGATATAAGATATATTTATTGTATATAATATAAATTGTTTATGATACAATAAATAAAAAGGAGATTATAATAATGATATTTGATTTACATATACATACTAATTATTCTGATGGATTGCTAACCCCTCAACAAGTGATCCATTTAGCTATAGCAAAAAAACTAGATGGCATAGCAATCACAGATCATGACAATGTAGATGGTATAGAATCTGCAGTCCAATATAGCAAAACAAAAAACAAAATACATGTAATTCCTGGAATTGAATTTGGATGTATATTTAAAGATGAAGAAGTTCATATATTAGGCTACTTCATAGATTATAAATCATCAAAATTAAAAGAAATTACGGAAAACCTCAAAATTAATAGAGTAAAAAGAGGTATAGAGATGGTCAGCAAAATTAATAAACTCGGTATGAAAATAGATATAGATGAAGTACAACTCATGGCAAAAGATAACTATATTGGTAGACCTCATATAGCTAGAGCCCTTGTAAAACATGGATATGTTAGCAATATAAAAGAAGCTTTTGAATTATATTTAAATAGAGGAAAGGATGCTTATGTTGAAAGAGATACCTTAAAAATAGATGAAGCTATAAATCTAATCCATACATTAAATGGAATTGCTGTACTAGCTCATCCTGGAATACTAAAAGATCGTAGGATAATAGAGTACTGTATAAATATTGGAATAGATGGTATTGAAGCTATACATTCTAAACATAATTCAAAAGATGTTAAATATCTATTAAATGTTGCTAAACTTCATAAATTAATAATTACAGGTGGCTCAGATTGTCATGGTGAATTAATTAATGGAGAATATCTATTAGGTAAATATTATGTCAATATAGATTATGTACCTGTCATGAAAGGAAGATTATAATGGATTATAAAAACAAAAGGAATAGACAATTTCCATCAAAAATAAGCACAACTTCTTTTGTAAAATTATATATACTACATCTATTAAAAGATAAAAGTTACTATGGAAACGAAATTATAGATGAGATAAGAAGTAGATTGGATAATAAATGGGAACCTAGCCCTGGCATGGTATACCCATTACTTAGAGAGCTTGAAGAAGAGGGATACGTGACAGGCTGGTGGGAAGAACCCGATAAAAGATCTATAAGAAGATATAGGCTTACTGATAAAGGTTATAAACATTATCAAATTATATTATTACAATACAAACCTACTTTTGAAGACTCTCTATATATTGTACAAACAGTATTAAAAGATATATATGGAATAAAATTTTGATAAAAATTTAACTATACTTACCCTAAAAGAAGGAATTTGAGAATTTATGTAGAAACATATATAGAGTAATATTTTATATAATAAGTTTTTATACAATAAAATGAAATGATATGGAGGTATCTATATGAGTTTAAATTTATCTAAAAAAGGATTAAAAATATCCCCTTCTGTTACTTTAGAGATAACAGCAAAAGCCAAAGCTATGAAAGCACAAGGTATTGATGTTATTGGATTTGGGGCTGGTGAACCTGATTTTAATACTCCAGAAAACATCAGAAAAGAAGGTATAAGAGCCATAGAAGAAGGTTTAACAAGATATACCCCAGCTTCAGGTATTATCGAATTAAAAAAAGCTATTTGCCAAAAACTAAAAAATGAAAATAATCTTAACTACAATACCAATAATATAATTATATCAAGTGGTGCAAAACATTCCATATTTAATGCACTAATGGCAATAATAAATCCAGGAGATGAGGTAATTATCGGTGTACCTTATTGGGTCAGCTATCCTGAATTAGTCAAAATTTCTGGTGGAACACCAGTGTTTGTACAAACAAAAGAAGAAAACGGTTTTAAATTCTCTATATCAGACTTGGAACAAGTATTAAGTGATAAAACAAAAGCTCTTATTTTAAATAGTCCAAGCAACCCCACAGGAGCTATATACGACAAAGAAGAATTAAAAACAATTGCTCGTTGGGCAGTTGAAAATAATATATTTATAATATCAGACGAAATATATGAAAAATTAGTATATGATGGTAAGCATGTTAGTATTGCATCCTTAAATGATGACATAAAAGATTTGACTATTGTAATAAATGGTATGTCAAAAGCATATGCAATGACTGGATGGAGAATAGGCTATGCTGCAGCTCATGAAGAAATAATCAAAATAATGAGCAATATACAAAGCCACACCACATCTAATCCATGCTCTATTTCTCAATATGCAAGTGTGGTAGGTCTAACAGGAGATCAAAGTAGTGTAGAAAAAATGAGAAAAAAGTTTGAAGAAAGACGAAATTATATGACAGATACTATCAACTCAATAGATGGACTCAGCTGTAGAAAACCTAAAGGTGCTTTTTATATTATGGTGAATATCACCCAATTAAAAGGAAAATTTATTGGAGGAGTAGAAATAAACAGTTCCCTAGACTTTGCAAAAGTTTTATTAGACGAGTGTAAAGTAGCGGTTATTCCTGGAATAGGTTTTGGAGATGATGACTACATAAGGTTATCTTATGCAACATCCATGGAAAATATCAAAGAAGGTCTCAAACGTATAAAAGATATTGTAGAAAAGTCTAATAAGTCTAATAAATAGATATAGTATTTAAGTATCCAAATTGGAGCATTAATGTTTTTATATTAAAAAACATATAAATATAAGATCCTTAATAACTTCGATTATATTAGACTAAAGTTAACCTATGCAAGGTTTACATAATATTATTATGTAAACCTTGATTTGTAATTTTAAATTATTTTATGGTTGGTGATAATTAATTATGAAACGTTATATAAGAAATATGGAATCTTTAACAATAGAAGATATGGAAATATTAAATAACAGCAAAGTATGCGTAATTGGATGTGGCGGGTTAGGGGGATATATAATAGAAATGTTAGCTAGAATTGGAGTAGGATATATTACAGCCGTTGATGGAGACACTTTTGATGAAACCAATTTAAATAGACAATTGATTTGCCATACACAAAATATAAACAAAAGCAAAGTTATAGAAACTAAGAAGAGGATGAAGTTAGTTAACCCTCATATAAAAATAAATGCTATTGAAACCATGGTAGTGGAATCTAATGCATGGGATTTGATAAAGGGGCATGATGTAGTGGTAGATGCATTGGATAATATTGAAACTAGATTATTAATTGAAAAAACTGCCTCGAAAGCTAATATACCTATGGTTCATGGAGCCATAGCAGGATTTTATGGTCAAGTATCTACTATATTCCCTGGAGATAATATTCTTAGCTTATTATATTCTAGAAATAATAGGAAAGGGAAGGGGATAGAGGAAAAATTAGGCAACCCTTCTTTTATACCTCCTTTAATAGCTTCAATACAAGTTGCAGAAGTAATAAAATTGCTAACACAAAAAGGAACTTTATTGAGAAACAAAATATTATTTATAGATTTATTAAATGATAATTTTGACTTAGTAGAATTAAACTGTTAAAAAAAACAGCTACATTTAGTATTTTATAGTATTTTAGTTTACATAATAAAATTATGTAAACTAAACATATAAACAATGTAAAACACGGATATGTTAGCAATATAAAAGAAGCTTTTGAATTATATTTAAATAGAGGAAAGGACGCTTATGTTGAAAGAGATACCTTAAAAATAGATGAAGCTATAAATCTAATCCATACATTAAATGGAATTGCTGTACTAGCTCATCCTGGAATACTAGAAGATCGTAGGATAATAGAGTACTGTATAAATATTGGAATAGATGGTATTGAAGCTATACATTCTAAACATAATTCAAAAGATGTTAAATATCTATTAAATGTTGCTAAACTTCATGAATTAATAATTACAGGTGGCTCAGATTGTCATGGTGAATTGATTAATGGAGAATATCTATTAGGTAAATATTATGTCAATTATTATAGCTTTTTAAATTACAGTATTTATAAAATATAAAACAAACAGTATAAATATTTAATTTAATAGTATAAACTTAATATATATTAATAAAATCATATATTATATACAATATATGAATATAATCATTTGCCATTATTTTATAATGATATTTTAAAGTATTAAAATATCAAATTTGACTATTTCTCGAACAAATTTAAGTTTAATAAATATTCAAAGCAACAGTAGGTATTTTAAGGCCTTAGAAGGGCTTGTGTGCAGCTTTCTGTTGCTCATAGGGTTTTGTATGAGATAGCTTGTTAAATCTGTTTATGGCTCAAAATAAAAGCTTTTTTTAAAAATAGTTGACGGATTTTAAATTATAAAATTCAATATAGGAGCTTCATAATCCTCCTGTAAATAAACAGGATCATCGTGTAAACAAAATAGAAGTTTTGTTAAACCAAATAAATTTTAGTCATTTTAAATATACTTAAATTGTATTATATTTAAATAGGATTCTTATGACTTATATAGAATCCTATCATTAGTCACAAAATAGTTATTTTGTGACTAATGATAGGAAAAATAATAGAAAGAGGGATAAAATTGAACGAAATACCTATTATATTGGAAGATTATTTAAACTATATGGAAACTATTAAAGGCACTTCTCCTAATACTACTAAAGAGTATTTTTATGACCTACGTACTTTTTTTAGATTTATAAAATTTAGATATAAATTAGTTAAAGAAGATACCCCTTTTGATCAAATAGATATTAGTGATATAGATTTAGGCACAATAAAAAAAATTAACCTACAGGACCTACATGCTTTTATATCCTTTTCTGATAAACAGCTTGGAAATAATAATTATACTAAATCCAGAAAAGTTGCTAGTTTAAAATCCTTTTTTGATTACCTCCACTCTAAAGTGGACTTAATCGATAAAAACCCTGCTATTAACTTAGAGTTTCCAAAAACAGACAATAGGCATCCTGTATACCTCACTCTTGATGAATGTAAAGTTTTGTTAAATACTATTCTTGAAAATAAAAATGATTTTTTTAGAAAACGAGATTATGCTATTGTTATGCTTTTTCTCAACTGTGGCTTACGTTTATCTGAATTATCAAGTATTGATATGAATCGAATAAAAAAGGATACTTTAACCGTTATAGGTAAAGGTGCTAAAGAAAGAACCATATATTTGAATGACGCGTGTGTTAAAGCAATCCACGATTATATTAAAGTCAGACCTAATGATGCTATAGATAAAGATGCACTCTTTTTAAGTAAACGAAAACGTAGAATGAGCAATAGAGCTATCCAACATATGATAGATAAATATTTAGAAAGAGCAGGATTTGACACTCAAATTTACTCTACCCATAAATTAAGACATACTGCAGCTACATTAATGTACAAGCATGGGAATGTTGATATTAGGGCATTACAAGAAATACTAGGCCATGAAAATGTATCTACTACCCAAATATATACTCATATTGACGATGAAAGACTTAGACAAGCTATCAAAAGTAATCCTTTAGGCAATATTAACCTTAAAGATGATAAATAGAGATGGGACTAGTCCCATCTCTATTTATCATCTAATTATACTTATCTGGAATCCTTATAATATCTCCTGGATAAATTCTCACATCTTGCATATTATTAAACTCCCTTAATTCAAATACCATCTTTCTTACATCATAACCCTTTGGCATATATTTTTTTGCTATGCACCACAAAGTATCACCTTGTTCCACTTCTACTTCTATGTATTTTTCTTCATATATAGAGCTATATGCTCTATTACTAGTAAATATTACGAGTATGCATACAATTAAAATTATTAGAAATAATATAAAGGTAAAAAATCTAAATTTATTAACTATTCTATATTTTTTTCTACTTATCTTATTAATCATAATATCACCTCATACCATACATAAGTTCTAAACGTTTGTTCGTTATATACATTTTACCGAAACATTAGTTCTTTGTCAATAGTTTTTGTTAAAAATACGAACCCACGTTTGATTATTTTAAATCTATATGTTATAATAAGTTAAACTTAGAATGAATATATTTCAGCAACATGATAATTTGTCCATATTTAATTATATGTAATACGTGTCCAAAATATTATCTTTAATTGTGAGGTGTTTTTTATGTACGAAGATTTAAGTCAAAAGCAAATAGAAATACTACATTTCATTAAAAACCATATCCAAAGACAAGGCTATCCTCCATCAGTAAGGGAAATTTGTAAAGGTGTAAACTTAAAGTCAACTTCAACGGTTCATAGGCACTTGGAAATACTAGAGAATAAAGAATATATTAGAAAAGATCCTACTAAGCCTAGGGCTATTGAAATATTAAACAAAGATGATGATTCTTTGTTTACACCTAAAAAAACAGTTGATATCCCTATTATAGGTAAAGTAACCGCTGGTCAACCAATTTTGGCAATTGAACATATTGAGGATACTTTCCCCGTTCCTATTGAAATAGCAGAAAGAGGTTCTCTGTTCATGCTAAAAGTAGAAGGTGACAGCATGATTGATGCAGGAATATACAGCGATGATTTTGTTTTAGTAAAACAACAAAATGATGCTAATAATGGAGATATAGTAGTAGCATTAATTGAAGATGAAGCTACTGTAAAAACTTTTTATAAAGAAAAAGATCATATTCGTCTTCAACCAGAAAATACTTCCATGGAACCTATATTAACAAATAATGTTATAATTTTGGGAAAAGTAATTGGACTCTATAGAAAAATTTAAATAATCTATTAAAACAAAAAGAAGCTAGAATTAATAAACTAGCTTCTTTTTGTCAATTAAACTGTTATTTAATAGATTGTTTAAAGATACCAGAACTCCAAGTTTACAATGTTCGTACGTTAAACCGCCTTGATAATATGCAAAATAAGGTTCTCTCATAGGACCATCAGCACTTAACTCAATAGATGAACCATCTACAAAACCTCCAGCTGCCATTATTACTTTTTCTTCATATCCAGGCATATCCCAAGGTATTGGTGTGACAAAAGAATCAACCGCTGAAGCCTCCTGAATACCTTTGCAGAATTCTATCACTCTATCAGGAGAGTTAAATTTTATAGCTTGTATTATATCACTTCTATCATCTTCTACATCTGGTATTACTTCAAATCCTAATTCTTTATAAACTATCCCAACTAATAGAGCTCCTTTAATTGCCTCTGCTACTATATGAGGCGCTAAAAAAAGTCCCTGTAATGTTGTTCTAGTAGTTCCAAAAGTTAGTCCACAATCCTTTCCTAATCCAGGTGCTGTACTCCTATTTGCAACTTGTTCAACTAAATTGGTTTTCCCTACTATATATCCACCAGTTAAAGCTAAACCTCCTCCAGGGTTTTTTATCAGGGAACCTGCAATTATATCTGCCCCTACATCACCAGGCTCTAATTTTTCAACAAATTCTCCATAACAATTATCTACCATTATAATAATATCCTTGTTGTGTTGTTTTATTTTATTTATTGCAATTTCCATTTCATCAATAGATATGGCTTTTCTATCGCTATATCCTGTAGATCTTTGAATCAATAAAAGTTTAGTTTTTTCTGTGATACTGTTAATAACCTTTTCTATATCTATCTTTCCATTATTTAAAGGGATTTCTCTATATTTTATCCCATATTCCAATAAGGTCCCTTGTATATCCCCTTTTACTCCTATAACTTTTTGCAAAGTATCATATGGACTCCCAGTTATAGAAATAAACTCGTCACCAGGTCTTAAGAGCCCCGATAATGTTAAAGTAATAGCATGAGTCCCCGAAACTATTGTAGGCCTTACTAGAGCGTTCTCAGTATTAAATACATAGGAATAAATCTCTTCCACTTTATCTCTTCCTATATCTCCATACCCATATCCTGTAGTCCAATTAAAATCTGTGGAACTAAGTCTTGATTTTTGCATGCTATAAATTACTTTTAATTGATTATATTCTTTAATTTCCTGGATTTTATGAAATTTATCTTTTATCAATTCTTCTTTTCTATTAACGTAATCTATAACCTTTGGATTTATATTATATTCTTTACATAATATATTTATCGTATCCTTGTCCATGTTAAACCACCTCTCTAGTAAAAACGCTAAAGCCTCTGATATAATCAGAGACATCCGAGTAATTTAATCTATTCTTCTATAGATTTGTTACTCAAATCTATATATTGACTTGGAATAATAGTAGATATTGCATGTTTATAAATTAGTTGTTGCTTTCCTTCAGTTTCTAAAATAATAGTATAATTGTCAAATCCCTTCACTATTCCCCTTATTTGGTATCCATTTATTAAGTACACAGTAAGACTTGAATTTTCTTTTCTTGCCTTATTCAAAAAAACATCTTGTAAATTGATATTTCCTTTCATATTACATCCTCCTTCAGTTATATTTGTTATATTTGTAATAATTTTAAAATATAATCAGCTAAATACTTGCTAATAGCATCTATAGAATCAAACTTATCCATATTAATCCACTTTATTCTATCGTCCCTTTTAAACCAGGTCAATTGTCTTTTGGCAAATCTTCTAGTATTTCTTTTTAGTACTTCTATGGTTTCATCTAAATCCATATTTCCTTCCAAGTAATTAATAATTTCTTTATAACCAATTGCCTGCATAGAGGTTAGATCCTTTGTATATCCCATATCCATTAGCATTTTTACTTCATCTACTAAACCTTCATCTATCATAATATCAACCCTTTTATTTATTCTAGAGTATAGTTTAGCTCTATCCATAGTAAACCCAATCATTACTAAATTATACTTATCTGTTTCCTTTCTAAAATTCTTATTATAATAGGACATAGGCTTACCAGTCTCATGTAATACTTCTAAAGCTCTAATTATTCTTTTTGTATCATTAATATTAATACGTCTTGCCGAAATAGGGTCTACTTTCATTAATTCTTCATATAGGTATTGATTACCATATTTATCTGCTATATTATAATATTTTTCTCTAAGTTCTTCATTTGGTCTTACTTGAGTAAATTTTAATTCATATACTATAGAATTAATATATAGCCCTGTCCCTCCCACTAACATTGGAATATTACATTTATTGTTAATCCTTTTTATATAATCACAAGCTGTTTTTTTAAAATCTGCAACTGTAAACTCCTCATCTGGATACACAATATCTATTAAATAGTGGGGTATATTATCCATCTCATCTTTAGTAATCTTAGCTGTTCCAATGTCCATATATTTATATATTTGCATTGAATCAGCGGAAATAATTTCACCTTTTATTCTCTTAGCTAACTGTATAGATATATCTGTTTTACCAACTGCAGTTGGCCCTAACAACACTATTAAATTATCTTTTTTTCCCATTATATCATCCTTTACATGATTCTTTTAAACTCTTTTTCTAAATTTTTTCTTGATATCTGTATAATTGTTGGGCGTCCATGGGGACAAGTATAGGGATTAGCTGTATTTCCTAATTGTCTTATCAAACTATTTATTTCAATATCCTTAATCTTGTCACCACTTTTAATAGCTTCAGTACAAGCTATTTTCATTATTTTATCTAATCTAACTTCATAACTATTCTTAATATCATGATTTATAGAATCTATTAATTCTAAAAACAAACGCTTAGTTTGAGGCTTACCAAACAACATAGGTACACCTCTAATAATAACACTATTAGTTCCAAACTCCTCTACAATAAAACCCAGTCTATTAAATAATTCTATATTATCCTTAACTATTTCAATTTCCGTATTAGTTAACTCTAGGACTTCAGGAGTTAATAGATGTTGAATGGCCACTTCTTCCCTTTCATATTCACTTTTATATTTTTCAAACATAATTCTTTCATGAGCAGCATGTTGATCTATAATTAATAGATTATCAAGTAAAATATCTTCTAATAATATATAAGTAGAAAAAAGTATACCTATAAGTCTTGATCTTTTTAAAACATCCTTTAACTTATTTATATTTTTTCTATCATCTTGTGATTCATAATCTACTATCTGTTTTTCATCTATATTGTTTATATTAATATACTCTGTTCCATAATTTAATGGGGATTCTGCTATCTTATATTTATTATTTAAGTTTCTAATTTTTTCATCAATTCTATCATGGAATTCATCTTCATTTAAATTGATTATATTAGGCTCATAGTTTTCATCTTTTTTTGGTATAATTTCCTCATATAATAATGGAATTTGCTTTTTATTATTATTTACTTCTTTTGCTCCAAAAAATGCTTTTGGAATAGATAGATTTTTTCTAAGCTGAGAATCAATAATATAATCTAATCTTTCATCTAATTTATTTTGATTTACAAATTTTATTTGTTGTTTAGTAGGATGAATATTTACATCAATAAAAGATGGATCTATATCAATGAATAATATAAACACTGGAAACTTATTAATTGGTATTATAGTTCTATATTTACTTTCTATCAAATTTGAAATATGATTATTATCAATATATCTATTATTGACATATATATATTGATGTCTCCTATTATTTCTGTAAAAAGTATTGTTAGATATATAACCATAAATCCTAAAATCCCCATCTTCATACTCTATTGTTAACAAATTGTCGCTGAAATCTTTTCCCAATAAGGTATATATGTTTGTAAATATATCATTATTATCCCCAGTTTGAAATATAATCTTATTATCTCTAATATATTTTATAGCTATACCAGGATTACCCAAAGCTAATTTATATATTATATCATTTACATGGTTAGCCTCTGATATATCAGACTTTAAAAATTTTCTTCTTACAGGAAGATTATAAAATAGATCTCTGATAATCATAGTTGTCCCTTTAGGGCATCCTACAGGTTTTTTATCAATTATATTTCCTTCTTCTACAAAAGCTTGAATTCCAAATTCATCTTTATCTGTTTTAGTCAATACTTCAACCTTAGATACTGTAGATATACTAGATAAAGCTTCACCTCTAAATCCGAAAGACATAATTCGATAAAGATCGTCTGCATTTGATAATTTACTAGTAGAATGACGTTTAAATGCAATTTCTAAATCATCTTCTAAGATTCCATCACCATCATCTGTAATTCTAATATATGATTTACCCCCTTGTTTTATTTCTACAGTAATATTTGAAGAATTTGCATCTAAAGAGTTTTCTACTAATTCCTTGACCACAGAAGATGGTCTATCTATTATTTCACCAGCGGCAATCTTTTGAATTGTTTTTTCATCTAATATTTTAATTTTTCTCATCTTATGCCTTCTCCTTTAGTCTCTTAGCTTCCTCGGTTAATTCATATAATATATTAATAGCTTCTATTGGAGTTATTTTTGATACATCAATTTTATTTATCCTATCAATAAAATAATCTTTTTGATAATCTTTAATATTCATTTGTTTATTAGAATTTTTTTCTTTTTTATGCATAGAAAAATTATGACTATTTTCAATTTGATGTAATACCTCATTAGCTCGGTCAATTATTGCATCGTTAATTCCAGCTAGTTTAGCTACTTCTATTCCATAGCTCCTATTAGTAGCACCTTCAACAATCTTTCTAAGAAATATTATTTCTTCTCCTCTTTCTTCAACTAATATAGTTAGATTTTTTATTCCCTTAATCTCTTTTTCTAATTCCGTTAGCTCATGATAATGTGTTGCAAACAAAGTTTTAGCTTTTATATTATTTGCAATATACTCAACAATTGCCCAAGCAATACTTAAACCGTCATAAGTACTAGTACCCCTACCTACCTCATCTAATATTATTAAACTATTTTTTGTTGCATTCTTGATAATATTAGAAACCTCGTTCATCTCTACCATAAAAGTACTTTCCCCTTGGGATAAATTATCTGAAGCACCTATTCGAGTAAATATTCTATCTACAATTCCCATATTAGCAGCCTTTGCAGGCACAAAGGAACCTGTCTGAGCCATTAAAGCAATAATTGCTACTTGTCTCATATAAGTAGATTTCCCAGCCATATTAGGGCCTGTTATTATCTGTATTCTATTGGCATTCATATCCAAATAGGTATCATTAGGAACAAACATTTCATTTTCAATGGTGGTTTCCACCACTGGATGTCTTCCTCCTACTATATGGATTATCCCTTCATCATTTATCTGTGGTCTTATATAATCATTCTCATATGCAACTTGCGCAAAAGAATTTAATACATCAATTTGAGAAATTAATTTACTAGCCTTTTGTATTCTATAAGTATCTGATTTTACTCTCTCCCTTATTTCTTGGAATATCCTATACTCTATTTCTACCATCTTGTCCTCTGCACCAACAATTTTATCTTCTATATCTTTTAATTCATCTGTAATAAATCTTTCAGAATTGGTTAAAGTTTGCCTTCTAATAAAATGCTTTGGAACTAAGTTTAAATTTGAGTTGGTTACCTCAAAGAAATAACCGGTTTTTTTATTAAAACCAATTTTTAAATTTTTTATTCCAGTTGTTTCTTTTTCTTTTCTTTCCAGTTTTGCAAGCCATTGCTTTCCATTGGTACTTGCTTTCTTTAATTCATCAAGTTCTGGGTTGTAACCCTCTTTTATTAATCCCCCTTCTTTTATAGATATTGGAGGATTATCTACAATAGATTTATCAATTAAATCATAAAGATCCTTCATAGGATCTATGGCCATACCTATTTCTCTAAAATTTTTTTGTTTAGATTCTAATAGTAGCTTTTTTAACTCAGGTATCTTTCCTATAGAACTTTTTAGAGATACTAAATCTCTAGCATTACAATTTCCATAAGATATCTTTCCAACTAAACGCTCCAAATCATATATATAATTTAAACAAACTCTTACCTGATCCATTAATATAATATCATTTACAAAATGTTCCACAATATCCTGCCTTTTTTTTATTTCCTTTATATTTATCAAAGGCTGTTCTAACCATTTCTTTAAAAGTCTTCCTCCCATAGCAGTTGAAGTTTTATCTAAAACTCCTATTAATGAACCCTTCTTCTCCCTGCTCATAATAGTTTCATGAATTTCTAAATTAGTACGAGTATTTATATCTAATATCATATATTCTTCTGGTTCGTAATAATTCAGCTGAATAATATGTTCAAGAGAATCTTTTTGAGTATTATACAAGTAATCTATTAATATCCCAGTAGATATAATAGAGTATACTTTGTTTTTTATTCCAATTGTATTCAAATTATTAATCTTAAAATGAGACAAAATAAGTTCTATCCAATCCTTTTGAGCAATAAATTTATCATCATATAAATTTATGAAAGGATTTAATCTGTTCTCTATAAACTTTGTAATTTTCTTGTTTTTCATAAAAATTTTATTAGCTATCATCTCTGAAGGAGATATCTTACCTAACTCATCTAGCACAAATGTATAAGAACTTTCCTCATTTCCAATATATTCCGTTGTATACATTTCTCCAGTAGTAGTATCTACATAAGATATGCCCACTCCTATATTGTCTAGATAAATCGAAACCAAATAGTTGTTAGATTTTTCATCTAATACGTTTAGATCTGATATAGTTCCAGGGGTTACTATTCTAATAACATCTCTTTTTACTAATCCTTTTGCTACAGATGGATCTTCTAATTGTTCACATATAGCAACTTTATATCCTTTTTCTACTAACTTCGATATATAGGAGTCAGATACATGGTGGGGGACACCACACATAGGTGCTTTTTTATCTCCACCACAATCCCTTTGAGTTAATGCTATTTCTAATTCTTTAGAAGCCACAATGGCATCATCAAAAAACATCTCATAAAAATCTCCAAGTCTAAAAAAAAGAATTGTATCAGGGTACTTTTCTTTAATTTTTATATATTGTTTCATCATTGGTGTTAAATTTTCCAATGTTATAACCTCCATATTAAACTAAACAACCCTCTAATGTAAAAGTTTTTATCTTGTCTATTCTTACATCTACCAACTGCCCTATTAATTCTCTATTGCCTTTAAAATGGATTAATTTACCTGTTCTAGTCCTACCAGTCAGCATATTTGGATCATTTTTGCTAACTTCTTCTACTAGTACTTCTACAATTTTATTCTCGTAATTAAGATTTTTCTCATAAAAAATTGGATATAGTGTGTCTAACAATTTTTGAAATCTATTATGTTTAATTTCATCTGGTACTTGATTTTCCATATTAGCAGCAATAGTTCCTTCCCTAATAGAATATAAAAAGGTAAAGGCTGAATCATATCTAACTTCCTTAACTAAATCCAATGTTTCTTCAAAATCTTCCTCCCTTTCCCCTGGAAATCCAACTATAATATCTGTTGATATGGCAATTTCAGGGATAGCTTTCCTAATTTTATCTATAAGTAGCAAATATTCTTCTCTAGTATACTTCCTATTCATTGCTTTTAGTATTTTATTGCTACCAGACTGTACAGGTAGATGTAAATGCTCACATACCTTATCTAAACTAGCCATTGCCTCTATTAATTCATCTGATAAATCCTTAGGGTGTGAAGTCATAAATCTTATTCTTTCTAACCCTTCTATTTTATTTATTTCTCTTAATAATTTAGCAAAGGAATAATTATAATTTAAAGTTTTACCATAGGAATTTACATTTTGTCCTAATAAGGTTATCTCTTTATATCCTTTACTTGTCAACTCTTTGATTTCATTTATTATATTTTTAGGCTCCCTGCTTTTTTCTCGTCCCCTTGTATAGGGCACTATACAGTAAGTACAAAAATTATTACACCCATACATAATGTTAACAAAAGCTTTATAAGAATACATGCGATTAGCATTAATATCTTCAACAATCTCTCGGCTATCTTCTATTATATCAACTATTGTATCTCCTGTTTGCTCATATCTATGGATTAGCTGGGGTAACTTATGGATATTGTTTGTTCCAAATATTATATCCACATGTTTATACTTAGATAATATAATTTCTCTTATCTCCTCCCTTTGCATCATACAACCGCAAAGGGCAATTATCAAATCTGGATTCTGTCTTTTTAATCCTTTTAAGGCTCCTAATTGACCATAAACCTTCAGTTCAGCGTTTTCCCTAACAAGACATGTATTATATACAATAAAATCACTATTTTCTTTTGTATCTGTCCAAACATATCCTAAATCTTCCAGTAACCAGGATATTTTTTCAGAATCATGTTCATTCATTTGACAACCATAGGTTATTATGTGATAGTATTTTTGTTTATTTTTCTTCATTTGTAAATCCTCCTAAAAAACTAGTTATAATCATTATAACAAATATCTAAAAAAAAAGAACCATGGAAATTAAAAAGATTAAGTAAATAGTAGTATCTATTATATATGTATAATTACTAGAAGTCTACTCTTGCAAAAAACAATAATTTTTAACAAAAAAATAGCCCAATAGATAAATAGGCTATTTTCTTACAATATTTTAACTAAATTAAACTACTAATCTTCTTGAATAAGTACATTTTCATAAAGTTCACATATCTCAAAACTACACAATCCTTGAATGTTATTTATACATGTTATAGCTCCACACCTTTTATATTTTCCCCTTTTCTTCTCTTTAATAGCACCAATAGATTTTTTCATATTTATCTACCCCTTTGTATCTATTTAACAAAAATTATACTACTAAATCAAAGAAATTGCAAGTATTATTATTTTTATTGCATATTTTTGATATATTAATCGCTCTTTGTGGAGTTTTAGTATAAAATTTGCAAGTATTATACTTATTTTTTTCATTTATCCTTTATTTGTTTTGAATATTCTACGAATAAAACTTTCGTTATTTTCCATCCTCTTTATTTTATCTTTTAATTCTGCTACCTGATAAGATTTTTCCTTTATTTTCATCTTCAATTTTGCATTTTCGCATATTAATACATCTCTTTCTTTACTATTTAACTCCTTTCTTAAATTTATTATTTCCTCTTTTAATGCTTCAATTTTTTCCACACTATGTTCAGTGTTTTCATTAAGTATTCTAGTTAGTTCATCAAATATTTCTATATACAGGTTTGAACTAATATCTTTAGCTAATTGAATAGAATCTATCTTATCCTGAGAACTAATATTAGTTAAAACTACTTCTTCATTGGAAGTTATCAATAGTTCTGGTGAATTCATTATCAACTTGATTTGTTTATTACTAAACCCTTGTTCTTGTAAGGATTTGATATACTGAAATAATTCAATTTCTTTATAAGTATAATACCTATGATTAGATTCATTTCTTGGTATCTCTAATTCAAACTCTTTTTCGTAATATCTAAGCACATGAGGAGGGTAGCTTGTAATTTCAGCTACTTCAGATATACTATATTGTTTATCTACTTCTAACATAATTTAACCCCCTTTTTAATGGCTATATTATTAATATTCTTTAATGACTTTAAAATTCCTTTATCTAAACTAGATTTTTAATTAGCAAATATTGATAAAATATATTAATTATCATCATATAGTAATACTTATCTAACAAAAGGGCTGATATTTTTTAAATATCAGCCCTTTTTTGACTATAATTGAATATCACTTTCTAATAATTTTATGAGTAATTTTACCGAATCCAAAATATCTTTCTTTGAAGCAGTTTCAATGGTTGAATGCACATATCTTGTGGGTATAGATATGGCCCCAGTAGGTACACCTTCTTTGGTCAAGTGAATAGCCCCTGAATCTGTGCCACCATATTCTAGCACTTCCATTTGATAAGGTATATCATTATTTCTAGCTATATTAACCATATGTTCTCTAAGTTTTGGATGAGTTATTATGGAATTATCTTTTATTTTTATAGCAGTGCCTTTATTTAAACCAACTGCAAAAGTTTTAGCTTTAGGTGTATCTCCGCTACCAGTAACATCTATAGCTATTCCAATATCTGGCTCAACCTTAAAAGCAGAGGTTTTTGCACCCCTTAATCCCACTTCTTCCTGCACAGTAAACACAAAGTATAAATCGTTTTTAGGGTTTTTTATCCCTTTAATAGCCTCTATAGCAACATAACAGCCAACCCTATCATCTAAATATCTCGTATGTATAACATTGTCATTTTCACTATAATCTGGTTTATATATACATATATCTCCTATATTAACTAAGTTTTCAGCTTCTTCTTTGTTATTAACACCTATATCTATAAACATATTAGATAATTTTAGCTTAGAAATATCTTCTATTGGTTCCACATAAACTACTCCTACCCTTCCATTTTCAAAAATTACCTTTTGGCTCATCAAAATATATGGAGATATGCCACCAACATTTGTAAACCTTAAAAATCCATCTTTATCAATATCCGTAATCATAAGTCCAATTTGATCCATATGGGCTGCTATCATTATTTTTTTACCATTACCTTTTTTCCTTGCAATTAAATTTCCTAAGCTATCTACCTCTATCTTATCAACATAGCCCTCTATCTGTTCTTTGATGTAGATTCTAATATTATCTTCATTGCCTGAAGGTCCATAAGTAGTGACTAATTCTTCCATGAGCTGACTATTGAATTTCATATTAAAGTTCCCCCTTTTCATATTCTAATAATATAGTTTTTAATAATTTATAGGTGTTTTCATAATCTTGTTTACTCATGACTGAAGTTGGTGAATGAATATTTCTACAAGGTACAGATATAGTCGCAGTCACAGAGCCTTCTTTAGTAGTATGTATTTTACCAGAATCATTTCCTCCCATTGACGATTTTCTGTATTGATAAGGTATATGATTTTCTTCAGCTATTTTAGTGATTCGTTTCCTAAATTCCATATCAAATAAGGTTGTTCGATCCATCAATGAAATAGCAGGCCCTTTATTCAAATGGGTTGGTATTAAATGAGAATCAAGTTTAGGAATGTCATAACAAAGGGTTCCTTCAAGTATTATACTCAAATCTGGTTCTACAGTATATGCAACAGGTCCAGCTCCTACTAACCCCACCTCTTCCATAACAGTAAATACACCATAAAAACCAATATCTTCAATTTCTTTGATTAATTCAATCAATAGACTACAACCCACCCGGTTGTCCAAAGCTTTAGCTTTTACAAGTTTATCACCAAATTCTACATATTGGCTATTAAATATTACATAATCTCCTATAGAGACTAATTTTTCCCCTTCCGTTTTATTATTCACACCTATATCTATATATAGTTGTTCAATTTCCAATGCATTTTGCCATTCTTCCCTTTTTTGAAGATGGATAGGTTTAGCACCTATAACGCCTAATACTTTATTATCACCTATAAGTACTGGTTTAGACACTAATATTCTCTTATCAATACCACCTACAGTGGTAAATTTTAACAAACCCATATCATCTATATCCGTGATCATCAATCCTACTTCATCCATATGAGCTGTTATCATCAATTTCTTGGGATTATCTTTTCCTTTTTTATAAGCAATAATATTGCCTAATCTATCTACTTTTATATCATCAACAAAATCCTGTATTTCATCTAATATAATATTTCTTACTTCTTTTTCATTCCCAGATACCCCCGAGGCTTCTGTTAGTTTTTTTAATAACATAATAACCCCTCCAAATTTGTATTTGTGATAGTTGTTATGAAAAACGCCAATAATTTTGCGGTATTTTTTATATCCAATATATCTACAACTTCAACGGATGTATGCATATATCTCAATGGTATAGACAAACAAAGGGTAGGTATACCTTCCCTTGTAATTTGAATAGCTCTACCATCGGTTCCAGTTGGACCTGGGGCGATTTCATATTGAAAAGGAATATTATAATCTTTAGCAACATCAACTAGTTTTTTTCTTAATCCTGGATGTATATTTCCTCCTATAGTTATCCCTGGACCTTTTCCCATTTCTAAAGTATCAGTTTTAGATAACTCTGGTGTAGCACCAAAACCTACATCAATAGCTATTCCTATATGGGGGTTTATACCATAGGCACTTGTAAAAGCCCCTCGTACCCCTACTTCCTCTTGTACAGTAGACACAAAGTAAACGTCTGGTTCATGCTGTAATCTTGATAATTCCTTGATACATTCATACATAGCTGCAACTCCTGCTTTATCATCTAAAGCTCTTGCCGTTATTCTATTTCCTTGCAAAGTTTTAAAATCCCTTCTTATAGATATAGTATCTCCTATAGTAATTAAATTCATCAATTGTTCTTTAGTAAATCCTACATCTATCGTCATATCTTCTATTTTAATAGCTCTATCAATCTCATCTTTTTCTTGAAGATGAGGAGGTTTTGAACCTATTACTCCAAAAAGGTTTTCCTTACCATGAACTATTACTTCTTGTCCTAAAATTGTTCTTGGATCTATACCACCAATACTTGTAAATCTAATAAATCCATTTTCTTCTATATGTTTTACCATTAAGCCTATTTCATCCATATGTGCTGCTAACATTACTTTTATATTTCCTTTATTATTATATCCCTTTTTTAAAGCTATAATATTGCCTAATTTATCAACCACAATATCATCTGTAAACTCCTTAAAAACTGGCATAATAATTTCCTCTAGTCTATATTCATCTCCAGATATACTATTAGTATTACACAAAGCTTCTAATAATTCTTTAATATCCAATCTAATCCCCCCTTGTACAATTAAAAATTGTATGACAATTATATTAAATATTTATATCTACTAATTAATTTTTTTATAAAAAAAAGTTCTAACAGACCTAAAATTATATCTTTCAGGTAATATTATTTGCTCAGTACTCCCTACAAACAATATACCATCATCACTTAAACTTTTATGAAACTTTTTATACAGCAAATCCTTAGCTTCATCTGTAAAATATATCATAACATTTCTACAAGTGATTAAATCCATATTAACTGGAAAAGGATCCTTTAATAAATCAATTTTTTTAAAAATTACTTGGTTTTTTATGATTTCTTTTATTTTAAAGGAACTTCCTAATTTATCAAAATACTTTACTTTAAATTCATCAGGTAAATTAACTAAAGACTTCTCGCTATATATTCCTAAATTGGCTTTTTCTATTGCTCCATCATCTATATCAGAAGCCAAAACTTTAATATCTTTTAAATCAAAAAACTTAGATAATAACATCACTAGAGAATAAGGCTCTTCTCCAGTTGAACAAGCAGAACTCCATACTTTTAAAGGTTTCCCTGTATCCTCTATCAACTTAGGCAATATTTCCTTTTCTAATATATGCCATTGAGCTGGATTCCTATAAAATTCGGAGACATTTATCGTTAAATAATTGATAAACTGGTCTAATAAATCCTTGTTTGATTTTAATGCTGAAAAATATTCATCAAAATCATTAAAACCGTTCCTATTCATTAATGAAATAATCCTTCTTTTCATCTGTTTTTCCTTATAATAGTTAAGGTCTATATTGATCAATTTATTAATATTTTTTTTAAAAATTTCATACTTATCCATATAGGCCCCCTAAAGAAATATTATTATATGCTATTAAAAAATTTCTGTGGAAAACCACAGAAGTAATATATAATAGGTTTTGATGTATTTGATTTCTGTACACTAAAATAAGCAAAATACACCAAAACCTTTGCATTGCTATTTATTCTTAATAATATCTTCAATTTTTACATCAAAATCTTTGTTTTCTAATTCTTCAATATCTTCCTCAGATTCTTCTACTTCTTTTATACTCAAACTTATTCTTTCATTTTTTGGATTAATATCAATAATTTTTACTTTAACTTTTTGACCAATTTCTAATCTATCTGAAGGTTTGTCCACATGTTCCTTAGCTATTTGAGATACATGAACTAATCCATCAACACCTTCTTCTAATCTAACGAAAGCTCCAAAATCTAATATATTCACTACCTTACCTTCTACAATATCTCCAACCTTTCTATTTTCAATAAACACATCCCATGGCTGTGGTAGTGTTTGTTTTAAACCTAAAGATATTCTATTCCGTTCTTTATCAAAATCTAAAATTTGAACTTCAACTGTTTCTCCAACATTTACAACTTCAGATGGATGTTCAATTCTAAACCAAGACAAATCAGAAATATGGATTAAACCATCTAAACCACCTAAATCTACAAAAGCTCCAAAATCTGTTAATCTTGCAACTTTCCCTTCTATTATTTTCCCAATTTCAAGACTATTCCATAATTCTTCTCTCTTCTTTTCCAACTTTTCCTCTTCAATTACTCTACTAGAAAGAATTACCCTTTTTTTATTCCTATCAAAATCTATAATCTTTGCTTTTAAAGTTTTTCCATTATATGCACTTAAATCTTCAACATAATCTACGGATATTTGAGAAGCTGGCATAAAAGCTCTAACACCATTAATTGTTACCGATAATCCACCTTTAACATCAGTTAATACCTTGCATTCTACTTCTTCTTGTTTTTCAAAACTTTCTTCTAATCTATCCCAACCCCTTATGGTTTCTAGTCTCCTAGTAGACAATACCACATTTCCTTCTCCATCATCTAATCTAACCACGTATACTTCTATTTCATCCCCTTCTTTAAAAAGATCTTTAGGTTTTACATTAGGATTGTTAGACAATTCTTCTTTTTCAATTATACCGTCTGATTTATAATTTATATTTACCATAACTTCTTCATCTGTTACATATATTACTTTACCTTTAACTATATCCCCTCTATGGATATTTACAAGGGAACTTTCTATCGCCTCCATTATCTCATTATTTTCATTATTATTATTCATAATATCAACAACCTCCTTAATTATCCAATCAGGTGTAGAAGCACCTGCAGTTATTCCTATTGTATTAAATTTAGATAGCTCTTGTAAAGGTAAATCTTCAGATATTTCGATATGATATACATTATTGCAATATTTTTTACTTATTTCCACTAATTTATTAGTATTAGAGCTATGATACCCTCCTATAACTATCATTGCATCTACTTTTTTTGCCAATTTTTCAGCTGCTGTTTGTCTTAAGTTAGTAGCATTGCAAATAGTATTAAATATTTTAACATCTTTCCCTTTATCTTTTATTATACTAGAAATTTTATCAAATTTATCTAAAGTATTTGTAGTTTGTGACACTACACATATTTTATCGTATTCTGGAAGAATTTCTGCTTCCTTTTTAGTATTTACTATTATACCATCATTATTACACCATCCATTAATTCCAATTACTTCAGGATGATTCTTATCTCCAATTATTATTATTTTATAACCATCATCGTAATACTTTTTTACCCTTTTATGAATAGCTTTTACATAAGGACATGTACAATCTATTAATTTTAATTTAGATTCTTCTATTTTCTTTTCTACCATATAGGAAACTCCATGAGATCTAATAATAACTTTTCCCTCTTTTAAATTATCAGTATTATCTATTACTTTTAAACCTTTACTACTAAAATTTTCAACCACTTGAGGATTATGGACCAATGGCCCTAATGAATAAACATTAGTATCCCCTCGGTTATTCACTATATCAGTTGCAATATCAACTGCACGCTTCACTCCAAAACAAAATCCAGCGTGTTCTGCAATATATAATTTCACATCTTTCCCTCCTATGATTTTTTTAGTGAATATATGGTCTTCATAATATCTTTACTTATTTCCAAATAATCTTCTGCTTCAAGCTGTTGGTCATAATATTCATCAAAATATATAGGTTCTCCTATATTTATTACTATTTTACTAAATAATTTATATTCAGAGTCAATAAATACGGGAATTACCGGTGATTTGCTCTTTATACTGATAAGAGCTATACCAGGTTTAGTATTATCTAAATCCATCTCCTGTACCCTAGTGCCTTCTGGAAATATTCCCAGCACTTGTCCCTGTTTTAATACTCTAAAGGATTTTTTTATTGCACCTATGTCTGAACCTTTTCTATCAACTGGAAATGCACCTAAAGCTGTTATCAATTTTGCGATAAATTTATTTTCAAATAATTCCTTTTTTGCCATAAATATAATTGGTCTAGGAAAAGCTATCCCCAATATAATAGGATCTAAATTGCTTTTATGATTAGAACAAAGAACTATAGGGCCCTCTTTTGGAACATTTTCCTTACCATTGACTTCTATCCTAAAAATTATCCTAAAAACTATATTTGCAATAACTCTTGCAACACGATAGAAATACAATTAGTTACCTCCCTTCAATTATATTTATTATTTTATCAACAACCTCACAAATAGTCATATTAGTTGTATCAATTTCATAGGCATCCTTTGCTTTTTTAAGAGGAGCAAACTCCCTAGTACTATCTATCCTGTCCCTTTCTTTTATTTCTTTAAGAATTTGTTCATAATTTACATTTTTTTCTCCTTTTGACAAAAGTTCTTTATACCTTCTATTAGCTCTTTCCTCTACAGAAGCAGTAATAAAAAATTTAAAATTAGCATTGGGCAATACCACTGTTCCAATATCCCTACCATCCATGATTACATTAGATACATGAGATAATTTTCGTTGTATTTTTACCATTTCTCTACGTACTTCTTTAATTTTTGCTATATTTGACACATGCAGATTTATCCTATTTTCTCTAATCTCTTTATCAACCCTTACCCCATCTAAATAAATATGGTTATCATTAAAAGTTATAGATGTTTTTGCTAAAATATCCAAAATTTTATCCACATCATTAATATCTATACCCTCTTCTAAAACCTTTAGTGTTAATGCCCTATACATAGCACCAGTATCGATATATTCTAATTTTAAAGCATTTGCAATTTTTTTAGATATAGTACTTTTGCCTGCTCCTGCAGGGCCGTCTATAGCAACGACTAATTTTTCTGTCATTATTATCCTCCTTACAAAATAATAACCACCTATTGGTGGCATTGTTGTTTTATTTACTTAAATCAGGTCTCAATGTTTTCGCCTCTTTAAGATATACGTGGTTCACATCTTTTTGTTTTAAACCACCTTGATAAAATATCATAACCCTAATACACTTCTCTAAGCTATTGGACACTTCCATCTCATTGAAACACATCAAACCACATTGAGTATATCCCAACAATCTTGCGGCCTTAGCAGGGTATTCAGCATCTAAATCTTTCGTCGATGAAAAGAGTATACAGATTACATTATCTATATTCAAATTGTTTTTTTCTTCTATGTCTATAAGTAATTCTTGAGTAGCCTCTAATATTTTATCTTTTTTATTTTCCTCAACTGTTATAGCCCCTCTTATTGAAACTATATGCAATTTTATCACTTCCTCTAATAATTATATATTAAAAACTTCAATCAAACAAGTTATTTTAACTTAACTCTACTTAAGATTTCTATGCTTTGAAAAGTAATTACAGTTGTATCTAATTTAGGTGTTTCAACATTTTTACTTACACCAATTACTTTCACTTTTAATTGATCATCATATTTTGTTCCGTCAATTTCTATTATATCATTATTGCGTACATAAATTTTTACTTCATCATTATAAAATTCACCAATAGGTTCTCCATTTAATAGAATCTTTATATCCTCATGATTTTGAGTCATGTTTTTCAATACAATTATACCTTTTTCATTTATTTTTTCATCATTAAGAGTCAATAGCTTATTATTTCTTATCATATTATAAGTATACTGATCATAGTCACTACTATAACTTAAAAATTGAACAGTCAATAATAATATAAAGCACGATAAAAACAATAAAAATATTAATTTTTCAACTTTATTAAACAGGGATTTCATAACAACCTCCTGATTTATTGTTAATAATAATCTATGCTTATTATTAACAAATAATGAGATTGTTATGAAATTATTTTTAAACATTAATACCTGCTAAATACCCAGTTGAATAGGCGATTTGTAGATTATAACCACCTGTTAATGCATCCACATCAATAATTTCACCAGCAAAATATAATCCTGGAACTAGTTTTGATTCCATAGTAGATGGGTCTATTTCTTTTGTAGATACACCTCCAGAAGTAACTATAGCTTCTTCTATAGGTCGGAATTTCTTAAAAGTCAAAGATAAATCTTTTATTGTATTTACCAACCTTATTCTTTCACTTTTAGTAATTTGATTAATAATTTTTTCCTCATCTATCTTCGCTTTTCTTATTACTACTGGTATTAGTTTTTTTGGCAGTAAGTCATATAATCCATTTTTTACTTGTTTGTTCTTATATACCTCAAAATCCCTTAATATCCTTGCATCTAATTTTTCTATTGATAAAGCTGGCTTTAAATCTATAGAAAATTTTATATTTTTATCTTCGTATTTATTTATATAATTGCTCATAGTTAAAGCTACAGGACCAGAAATCCCATAATGAGTAAATACCATCTCTCCAAACTCTTCATGAATTTTATTGTGCCCAATATAAGAAGTTAATAAAATATTTTTTAAAGACAAGCCTTGTAAATCTTTTATCCAAGGTTCCTCAATTTCTATAGGTACTAAAGACGGTTTTAAAGGTACTATTTTGTGACCAAATTTTTGAGCAAATTTATAACCATCTCCAGTAGAACCAGTTAAAGGATAGGATTTCCCACCTGTTGCTAATATTAATTTTTTAAATCTTAAAACATTTCCATCTTGTAGCTTTACAATAAAACTCTCATTGTCTTTGTTTACATCTTCTACATTTCTATTTAATAATATATTAACATTTTTATCTGCTAAAAATTTTTCAAAGACCTTGATAACATCACTAGATTTATCTGTAAAAGGAAAAACTCTATTACCTCTCTCCACCTTCATACTTAAACCATATGATCTTAATAAACTCATTATGCTTTCATTTGTAAAGGAATAAAATCCACTATATAAGAAATCCCTATTAGTAACAATATTATCAAAAAAGTTTTCTATTGACGAAGCATTGGTAATATTACATCTACCTTTACCAGTAATAAATAACTTTTTCCCTATTTTATTATTCTTTTCAATCAAGATTACATCTTTTCCTCTAGAACTAGCAAATCCAGCAGCTATTATACCTGCTGGGCCTCCACCGATTACGCCAATCTTATCTGACATTTTTTAAACACTCCTTTAAATGGCATGTATCGTTTAATACTTTAAGTACTGGATTATATTCTCTAAACTCAATGATGGTTAACCCTACATTTCCTATTGTTAAATTTTTAAAATGAGTTAAATCCATACCTAATAACCCTAATATAATTGTTTTTATAGTTGCATTATGAGACACCACAAGTAAATTATGGTCATCTTTATTTTCTTGAATAATCTTCTCAATACCTTTCATAGCCCTAATTTGTAATATTTCTAAAGTTTCCGCACCTTCTATATTAAGTTTTTCTGGATTACTTCTCCAAATTTCCATCTCCCGATGAAAATTTTCTACCATTTCATCGTCAGTTAAACCCTCCCAAATTCCAAAAGCTATTTCCCTAAATTCCTCCATGGGAACTACCTTTAATCCCATTTTATCGCCTATTATTTTAGCAGTAATATAGGCTCTTTCAAGATCACTTGAATATATCCTATCTATTTTTTCTCCAACTAATCTATTTCCAATTAAATGGGCCTGCTTTATCCCTCTATTCGTAAGGGGTATGTCTTTTTGTCCTTGTATTTTCTTTACTATATTCCATTGTGATTCTCCATGTCGTACTAGATAAATTTTTTTCATTTTATTTTCCTCCGTTTATCTATTTTGTGTAATGTCATTTAATATTATAGCAGAATTATATATTGTTTGTTAGTTTATCATTTATGATAATATTTTTTATGAGTATATAAAGAAAACTAAATTGCCGTAGGCAATTTAGTTTTAACTTTTATTTTTATTATTGGTATCATACACACTATGTTTTTTCCAAATCTTTTCTAAATCCTCAAAATAGGTAGTTATATCATCTTTCTTTTCCATGCCAAGAGCGACAATAAAAGCATTTATTAAGCTCATAGGTGCTACTAAAGAATCTACAAAAGATAACATACTACTGCTAGCAATTAAGGTTACATCTGCATATTGAGCTGCAGGTGAAACTAAACTATCAGTTATACCTATAATACTACAACCTTTTTCTTTACCATAATCTAAAGCCTCCAAAGTTCTCTTAGAGTATCTAGGGTAACTTATACCAATAATGACATCATCCTCAGTTGCTTTTAGTAACTGTTCAAACACATCGTTAGCTCCAAAAGAAATAATTTTGACATTATCCAATAAAAAATTTAAGTAAAAACCTAAATATCCTGCTAAAAATGAAGAACTTCTAAGGCCTAAAATATATACGTTATCAGCTTTTAAAGTAATTTCAACCCCTCGTTGAAATGCTTGATAATCTAATTCATTTAAAGTTTTTTCAATATTATCCATATCTTTTTTAACTACTTGTTTAAGTGCATTTTCATAATCTGAAAAATCTTTACTTAAAGAAATTCTTTGTACTGTAGTTAGTTTATTCTTAATCAGTTCTTGTAGTTCTTTTTGAAGTTTTCTATAACCATCATATCCTAAAGTATTAGCAAAACGAACTACTGTTGATTCACTAACACCTACGGTTTCACCAAGAGTTGCAGCCGTCATAAAAGCAGCTTTATCATAATTATCCATTATATATTCAGCTATTAATTTTTGCCCCTTACTTAGAGAATTATAATTATTTTGTATTACTTTAATAAGATCAACATACTTCCCCATAGGTGCTTTCCTTATGTTTTAATATCAAATTGAATCCTTCTTCTAATGCTTTTTTGTTCAATTCTTCTGTTCCTTGGGGCACTCTATTTAATACAGCTTTTTCTAAAGACTCTTTATTGACTATTTTAGTTAACTCATATATACTGCCTAGTGCAATTATATTGGCCACCATAGGTTTCCCTATTTCCTTTGATGCAGTCTCTAATATTGGGATAGAATATATTTTTATATCATCTCGTTCTGGTCTATCAGTTACTGTACTATCCAATATCAACATGCCACCTGGTTTTAAAGAATCTATATATTTATCATAAGCTTTTTTTGTTAAACACAGTAGTATATCGCATTTATTTACCTTAGGATAATTTATAATTTCGTCACTTATAATCACTTCTGCCTTACTTGCTCCACCCCTAGCCTCTGGACCATAAGATTGGGATTGGACGACATTTTTACCATCATGTAAAGCTGCCTCTGCTAATATAATTCCCGCTAAAATAAGCCCTTGACCTCCTGAACCACTTAATCTCAATTCTTGACGCATCATGTTTTATCTCTCCTTTAAAACGATTCTATAATTTTTTCATATTCTTCAACGTACTCTGGCCTTTGGCCTTTATATATTTCACCTACTATAATTTTATCCTTACGTTTTTCCTCAGATAACTTTTCATAAGCAATTTTATTAACAGTATTTTCCTTTAGATAATTCATCATATCAACAGCATCACCTTTTTTGTTTTTCCTACCATAATAAGTAGGACATATGGTTATAGTTTCAATAAAGGAAAACCCTTTATTCTTAATGCCCTCTTCTACTTGTTTTATTATCATATTAGCACCATATACTGTAGATCTACTTACATAAGTAGCTCCAGATGCCTTAGCTAGCTCACACAGATCAAAATTAGCATCTATATTTCCATAAGGAGCAGTAGTTCCTTTATCCCCTGTAGGTGTAGTTGGAGAATATTGTCCTCCTGTCATTCCATATATATTATTATTAAAAACTATAGTAGTTAAATCAATATTTCTTCTCGCAGCATGTATTAGATGATTGCCTCCAATAGCAGCACAATCTCCATCACCTGTTATTACTATTACGTGCAAATTAGGATTTGCAAATTTAATACCAGTCGCAAAAGCCAAGGCTCTCCCATGAGTTGTATGTATAGTATTGAAGTCTAAATAACCAGATGCTCTTGATGAACAACCTATACCTGATACTATACATACATCCTCTTGATTTAAATTTAAATTATCTATAGCTTTTACAATAGCCCTAGTAACTATACCATTGCCACATCCAGGACACCAAATATGAGGTAAACTATCAGTTCTAAAATATTTATCTACTAATTTACTTGGCAATTTTAACCCTCCTTAATAAAAGAGACAATTTCTTCTGGAGTAATTAATTCCCCATGTACCCTACTATATTTGTCTACTTTAGTATATTTTCCCGCAACTCTATCCACTTCATTAAAATATTGACCCATATTCATCTCTACTACAGTAATTCTATTTACCTTCTTAGCTATGATTTTTAATTGTTTTTCTGCCATTGGCCATATGGTAATAGGTCTAAACAATCCAATTTTTACTCCCTCTTCTCTTAGCTGATTTATTGCTGATTTTGCTGATCTAGCCGTTGCACCATAAGCGACAATTATTTGCTCCGCATCCTCCATTAGATACTCTTCATATTCCACTATATCATCTGCATTATCCTTTATTTTGTTAACCAATCTATTTACCAAATTCTCTGCTATACGATGATTGCTTGTTGGAAAACCTGTTTCATCATGGATTAGGCCAGTAACATGATATCTATACCCCTCGCCAAAGTTTGCCATTGCAGGTATCATATCATTTTCTTCAATTTTATATGGAAGATATTCATCAGGTTTAACATTTGGTTTTTTCCTATTGATAATCTTTATTTCATCTGGATCTGGTATTTCGATTTTTTCTCTCATATGACCTATAACTTCATCCATTAATAATATAACTGGTGTTCTATATTTTTCTGATAAATTAAACGCTTTTATCGTAGTATCATATATTTCCCTTACTGTAGAAGGATATAAGGCAATAATTGAATGATCCCCATGGGTCCCCCATCTAGCTTGCATTATATCCCCTTGTGCTGGTGATGTAGGCAATCCAGTACTAGGCCCACCCCTTTGTACATTAACAATAACACAAGGTACTTCTGCAGCAACTGCATATCCTATACCTTCTTGTTTCAAAGAAAATCCTGGACCACTAGTAGCTGTCATAGATTTTTTACCTGTTAATGAGGCACCAATAATTGCACTAATACTTGCAATTTCATCCTCCATTTGAATAAACTTACCACCTATTCTTGGTAATTTTTCTGCTGATAATTCTGCAATTTCTGTTGAAGGTGTTATAGGATAACCAGCATAAAACCTCATACCTGCAGCAATTGCCCCTTCTACGCAGGCCTCATTGCCTTGCATTAATTTTACTATTTTCTCTGCCATGTTAATTACCTCCTAAATAAATAGCATAATCAGGACACCTTAATTCACATTGACCGCACTGAATACAGGCATCCAAGTTTTCCACCTTCACTTTGCCTTTTTCTAAAATTAAAACATCTTTTGGACAAAATGCAACACATATACCACAGCCTTTGCAAAATTCTTTTTCTACAACTAGCTTTAGTTTCGTATTTTCCAACAAGGTACTTCCCCCCTTATTTATGATATTTCCTACTTTAATAATAACAAAGTTATTCGAAATATGCAAGATTTATTTCATTTTTTTTGCAATTCCATTAAATCTGCAAGTTTTGTTTCATTAGTTATAAAAAAAACAAGCCAAAAGGCTTGCTTTAAATCTTATATTGGATAAGTTTTAAATTCATCATTTAATATATTATTGTCTATTTTATATTTTTTTGCTTGTCTATACTCAAAAAATTCAATAGCAACTTGAGGAAATAAAGCATAAGTTAATACATCTTCCTCCTGTTCCATATATTCTTTAATTTCATCTTTCAATTTATCTAATTCTGGTTCTAATAAATCTGCTGGCCTCCCTGTATATACTTCTTCATCTCCGATTATCTTTTGTTTTATATCTTCTTTTATAGGTACCGTTGGTTTGCCATATAAACCTTTTACATAGTTTTTAGTTTCTTTAGGAACCATCTTGTATCTTTCTCCTAATAATACATTAAATACTGCAGTAGTTCCTACCATTTGACTCATGGGAGTAACTAAAGGCGGATACCCTAAATCCTCCCTTACTCTTGGTACCTCTTCTAATACTTCATCAAATTTATCCAATTTTCCTTGAGCATTCAATTGAGAAACTAGATTTGACAACATACCTCCTGGTACTTGATATTTTAAAGTTCTAACGTCTACATTTAATACCTTGGTATTAAGTAATCCTTTATCTAAATATTTATCCCTTAAATCTTTAAAATAATCAGTTACTTCTAGCAACAAGTCCATATCTATATCTGGATAATATGGAGAACCCTGTAAAGAAGCTATCATGGATTCAGTGGCAGGTTGGCTAGTTCCCATAGCCAAAGGTGACATTGCTGTGTCTATTATATCTGCACCTGCTTCTATACCTTTCATATAGGTTTGGTTTGCAATTCCACTAGTAAAGTGAGAATGAATTTGAATTGGAATTTTAATATTCTCTTTAAGCCCTTTAACTAATTTTTCTGCTTCATAGGGTAATAAAATTCCAGACATATCCTTTATACATATGGAATCAGCACCCATTTCTTCCATCTCTATTGCTAAATTTATATAATACTCATTATTGTGAACTGGACTTGTTGTATAAGATATTGCTGCTTGAGCATGACCACCATATTCCTTAGTAGCTTCTATAGATTTTTTAATATTCCTAGGATCGTTTAAAGCATCAAATATTCTAATTATATCTATTCCATTTTCTATAGATTTTTTTACAAACTCCTCTACTACATCATCAGGATAGTGTTTATACCCCAATAAATTTTGCCCTCTAAGTAACATCTGTAACTTTGTATTTTTAAAGGACTTTCTTAACATCCTCAATCTTTCCCATGGATCTTCCTTTAAAAATCTTAAACAAGCATCAAAAGTAGCACCACCCCACACTTCTAATGAATGAAAACCCACTTTATCTAATTTATCAGCAATGGGTAACATGTCATCTGTTTTCATTCTTGTAGCTATCAAGGATTGATGGGCATCCCTTAGAGTAGTATCTGTAATTTTTACACCTGCCATTATTATCCCTCCTGTTAATTTATTTTTTCTACGCCATATAGTATTGGCGGATTATTCCTCTGATTTATAAATTTAAATTTCAAAACATTATACCTTCTTTGATCCAAAGATTCTAAAAAGTTTTCTACTGCCTCCTGCTCTTCTTTACCCCCATCATGTCCAATATAACAGGTAATAAGCAACAACCCATTATTATTTAAAAGCGACAAAGCCTTTTTTATGCTTTTAACAGTGGTTAAAGCTTTTGTCTTGATATTTTTGTCTCCACCAGGTAAATAGCCTAAATTATATACAATAAAATCTATATTTTCATATATGTATTTATCTATGTTTTCATGACCATCATTTATTAAAATAACATTTTTATCTAAATTTAGTTTTTGTAACTTCTTTTCAGTATTAATAATTGCTTTTTCTTGAATATCAAATCCGTAAACCTTCCCTTTTTCACCAACTAACCTAACTAAATTTAAAGTATCTTTGCCATTTCCAACAGTACAATCTAGTGCAATATGCCCATCTTTAATATAATAATTCATTATTTTTTTCACCGTCTCAACTGGATTAATAAAATGCTTAAATCTCATCATTATCACCACATAAACAACAATCTTTAAAAAAACTATTTATACTCAAACTAAGAGAATAGTGTACTATTAAATTTTTTTTATTTAATTCAAACCCTTTATTAATCAGATATTTGTTATATTCTCTATAAAAAACTACATTTATATCCATTACATTCAACTTAAACAACATAGCCCTTAATAGAGCTTCCCCATAATTAAACCCTCTATATTTTTCCCTTACAAAAATATATTTTAATACTCCATATCCATTTTCTATATCTATTTTCCCTATACCAGCATATTCATCTTCCTCTATTAATATATAAATAAGCCCTTGAGAGATGCCTTCTTTTATCTGTTCTTCCATTAAAATTCGATTTACCCTTTTATAATCTTTATCATCTATTTCTCTAATAGTTATCATCATAATATCCTCCAACTTTTAATCCTAAATCAATTATAATAGATATCTTGTTAAAAATAAAGGTTAAATGAAAAGCATTGTAGTACTGTATATTGCTACAATGCTAAAGTTTTTTTAGATATTCAATTTCTTTAGAAGTTAAATATCTCCATTCACCAATTCCTAAATTTCCTAATTCTAACTTTCCAATAGCCACTCTCTCTAACTGGATAACAGGATGGCCAATATATTTACACATCTTTCTTACTTGTCTGTTCCTTCCCTCATGTATAGATATTTCCAACAATGAAGTATCCCTATTTCTTTTTAGTATTTTTATATAGGCTTCTGCTGTCATCCTACCGTCGATTTTTAACCCTTTTCTAAATTTATATAGTTTTTTATTATTAGGGATACCCTTCACTAAAGCAATATATTTTTTAGGTATTTCATAGCTTGGGTGGGTTAATTTATAAGCCAGATCCCCATCGTTAGTCAAAAGAAGCAATCCAGTAGTATCCACATCCAATCTACCTACTGGATAAATCCTTTCTTTGACTCCATTGATTAAATCTAAAACAATCTTTTCACTATGTTTATCTTTAACCGTGGTAACATATCCTTTAGGTTTGTTCAACATAATATATATTTTATTTTCCTCTAATTTGATTATTTCATTATCAACTTTCACTATATCCTTTTTTGGATTAATAGTCATTCCCAATTCTTTAACAACTATATCATTAACCTTTACTCTACCCTCAAGGATAATTTCTTCCGATTTCCTTCTTGATGCTATACCACATTTGGCCATATATTTTTGTAATCTCATTTATCTCATCCTCTCAATATCAAGGTACACATATATATTATCTTTTTTTTTGCTATTTGTAAAATCCTATTCTATTTTATTATATATATTTAATAAATTTAAATCTTCAACTCTATTTCTTATCTCATGTAAATCAGTAGAGTATAACCCTTTATCTAACATTCTATTAAAATAGGTACTACCAGCAAAAGTATATCTATCTTTCAACCCTTCTTCTGTATTCATTTTTTTATTGGTATAACTAATTAAATCTCCAATAGCTAAATCTGTAGGAAGCTTTAAAAGCTCTTTACCATATACATGTCTAACACTATTATATCCTGCCAATGTACCTGTTACAATCGCTTCTGTATGTCCAACAAACAATCCAGATTTTTCACCTGCACAAAATAAATTCTTTATTCCTTTAACCTTCATGGTATCTTCCCTTGGCGCAATTGATAAATACCTTACGGAATTTCCTATACCCCCTGAATAAGGATCTTCATAACGAGCATTTTCTAATCCCTTTATTTTTCTTAATTTTTCTAAGGGATAAAAAGATGTCATCATTTTAGCATGACCAGTATCCAATAATATTATATTTTCTGCATATTCGTCTATTGCATACTGTTGGCAAACTTTTTTTGAAAGTTTATCCCGCTGAATATCATCCTTTGGAACTGGCAATAAAACAACTCCTTCCTTTTCTAGTTCATTTATTACCTCATTGCTTAGGGAATCCTTATTTAATTTACAAGATCCGCTAAAAGCACCATAGGAGCCATCTTTTTTCATTCCTACTATATCTGTAACCCCTGCTTTTTGGCTAATACTAACCCTTGGTCCAAAGGTAGGGCATCTTAAAATACACATAGCACATCCGTTACCATACTTTAAACAATTCCCCATAGGACCAGTAGATCCTGTTGTTTCAACAAATACATCACCATAGATGGTTTCTCCATCGTTTAAAATAATAGCTCGTATATAACCATCTTCCTTAACTACATCTACTGCACGTTTTTGTAATTTTAGTATAACACCTAATGATAATAGTAATTCCCTAACTGCAGGTTCAATTTTAGTTACATCGTATAGGTATGCATGTTTGTGTCCAGGAAAATCTATATTCTTATGCAATGAAAATTTATCCGTTATATTAAATAATTCTCCTCTTCCTAATAAAATATTTTCCTCTGCTGCAGTAAAACGGCCGTTATTCCTCATTATTCCTCCTACATTACCTAAACCTAATAGCATATCGGTTTTTTCAATAAGGACTACCTCAATTCCCAATTTTATAGCTGCTATACTTGCTGCACAACCAGCCCAACCTCCTCCAATAACCACTATTCTATTCATCAAAACACCTCCTAATAGATATTCCTAGGATCAATTATAGTTTTACATAATTTGATCCTATCTCCATTCTCAATTTTCTTTAAACAGGCTCCACATACCCCTTCACCACAACAAATTATACTATTATTAGATACAAACCATTCGATAGATTTATCAATTGTTTCTATGATGGTTTTCATTTGTCTATGAACCATATCAGCTCCAGCACTAATCAACACATCTACTGGATTTCCCTTTATATAATTTTTTAAAGTTTTCTCACCTTCATTACTTAGTGAATCTATTAATATTGTTTTTATATTAACACCTTTCATAAAATCAAGACAATACAGAGAACTAGTTTTTCCCTGATCTAAAAACAATACTATATTATTTCCCTTAAGATATAATTTTTTTATAGGTAATAAAATAGATGATTGACCAATTCCTCTAGCCACAATAACTATAGAACAATTTTCTTTTTTTGATAAGTCACTTGTGCCAATAAGTCCCCCCCAATAAGGCCCTTTTATTATTAGAGTATCCCCTTTATTAATTTTTTTGGTTTTAGGTCCTATTTCTTGATATACAATATAAATATGGTGCTCATCTAGATCAAATATAGACATGGGAGTATTATAATAAGAACTATTGCAATCTTTTCTAATAAATACATAAGAACCTATAGTATCTAGCTTTCTTATTAATTTATTATCCAATTTAATTTTTAACAAATATAGTTCATTGCTTATAAATTTTTTATCTACTATTTGTCCCTTATAATCTCTCCTATAATTGTTTTGACTACCATTTTTCATAATATATTCATATAGAATACAAACTCCATTCCATGTACAATCACAAAGATCATCTCCTCTTAAATGGGAACAAGAAATACAGTCTTTTGTATCAGATAAACTACAAGTACAGTATTCACTCCCAGAATCTATACACTTATAAAGTTTCAACATTCATCACCCCTTAAAAGCTCCTTATATATACAGCATATTTAAATAAGTATTATTGGTGACAAATAAAAAAAGCCCGAAGGCTAAAGTTAATATATTCATAAATACTAATTTCAAAATTTATTATTTGTTTTTTATCATCTTTTCAAGATATCCTAATTTTGCTATACTTTCCTTTGAAACAATGTTTTCTTCATGAAAGAATACCCCATCTAAATAAACCTTAACTTTACCTATGATATGACCCTTTTCCACTGGAGCAACTATTTCATCAGGCATATCAATATAGATTTTTATATTTTTTAGTTCCTCTTCTTTTAAGGGGTAGGTAAATAGTTTTTCCACCACTACTGGCACACTATCTTTTTTCCCATTGATTACAGGAACCTCCATTAGATATTGATACTGATAGGTAAGGTTTTGATATTATCTCCACCTTTTCCCCCAGTCCAAACCGTGCATGAAAGTTTCCCTTCACACGGCTTTCCATCGTCAATTCTGTCTAATTTTATATTCCTCTCT
>Ga0116175_1000046_pt1 | contig 99946 bp, 87 predicted proteins | sample AD_UKC125_MetaG_FD_89802 | JGI IMG/M metagenome (GOLD analysis project Ga0116175, IMG submission 89802) | Active sludge microbial communities of municipal wastewater-treating anaerobic digesters from USA - AD_UKC125_MetaG | ecosystem: Engineered > Bioreactor > Anaerobic > Digestate | place: USA... | reverse complement strand
GGTGATCTTCTTGAAGGCCGCCACCGAGACGTCGACCTTGTAGCCCGTGTCCTCGGGCACGTACTTCACCTTGCGACCCTTGATGCCGCCAGCGTCGTTGATGATCTTCACGTAATCCTGAATGCCGTCGTTGATGCCGACGCCAGCAAAGGCAAACACGCCGGTCATCGGAATCGAGCCACCGATGACGATTTCCTCGGCGCTCTGCGCCAGGACAGACAGCGGCTTGGTCAGCGCTGCGGCGCCCGCCGCGGCCGTGCCCAGCATCAGGCTGCGGCGGCGATGGGAAAGGGGTTGCTGAGCCATGAATATCTCCTTGAGGCAGGACGTTGAAAAAATGGCCGCTCGCTCAATTGCGGAATGGCCACAGGTGAAAGAACCGTCGGATGCGGCGCCACATCTCGGCCAGCCCCAGCGGCTCGAAAATCAGGAAGCCGACGATCAACGCGCCGAAGATGATCAGGCGCACGGGGGACAGCAGCACCGCCAGGTTGGTGCTGGCCGGCAGCAGATCGAACACCAGCTTGAGCACCTCCGGCACCATCGTCATGAACACCGCGCCCAGGATGCTGCCCAGCGTGGAGCCCATGCCTCCGACGATGATGGCGGCGAGAAAGAAGATCGACATCGACAACGGAAAGCTCTCCGGCGTGATGACGCGGAAGAAGTACGCCCATAGCCCGCCGGCGACGCCCGCATAGAACGAGGACAGGCCGAACGACAGCAGCTTGTAGCGCAGCAGCGGGATGCCCAGCACCTCGGCCGAGATGTCGCGATCACGGATGGCGATGAAGGCGCGGCCGATGCGGGTGCGAAACAGGTTGGCCGCGCCCAACAGCATGAGCATGGTCAGCGGGACGATCAGCCAGTACAGCCGGAACGAGGTGTCCAGCTCCACCCCGAACAGCCGCCCGGGCGACATCGACAAGCCGCTGGTGCCGCCGGTGAACTCCAGGTTGGCGAACAGGAAGTGGGCGATGAAGGTGGCCGCGATGGTGACGATCGCCAGATACAGGCCCTTGACGCGCAGCGACGGCACACCGACGACGACACCGCCCAGCATGGCGACCACGCCACCCGCCAGCAGGTTCAACAGCAGCGGCGTGCCCCAGCGAATCTGCAGGATCGCCACCGTGTAGGCACCCAGCCCCATGAAGGCTGCCTGCCCCAGGCTGACCAGGCCGGTGTAGCCCGTGAGCATGTTCAGGCCGGCGCTGCTGGCGATGTTGATGGCCACCAGGCAGGCCATGTACAGCCAGTAATCGTTGGCAACGAACGGCAGCAGCACCAGACAGGCGGCCGCGACGACCAGCCACGCCCGCTGCGTGCGTGAATCGAACAGCGCCGCGTCGGCGACGTAGCTTTCCTTGAGGGTTCCGATGCGCATGCGGTGGCCTACAACCTCTCGATGTCCCGCGTGCCGAACAACCCGTAGGGCCGCACCATGAGGATGCCCACCAACACCACGAACGTCGCCAGCAGCTTGAACTCGCCCCCCAGGTAGGCGGCCGCCAGGCCCTCGACCAGACCGACGATCAGGCCCGCCACCAGCGCCCCCAGCACGCTGTCCAGGCCGCCGACGATCACCACCACCAGCACCGACAGGCCGAACACCCCCATGGACGAGGAAATCCCGCCGATCGACCCGACGATGATGCCGGACACGGCCGCCAGCATGGCCGACACCACCCAGGACAGCGAGAACACCCGCGGCACGTTGATGCCCACGACGTAGGCCGCCGCCTGATCACTGGCGGTGGCACGCAGCGCCACGCCACCTCGCCAGTAGCGAAACACCAGCAGCACCGCGGCAATGAACACCGCCGCGATCACGGCACCCCAGAACACCTTGGGCGCCAGGAAGGCATCGCCCACCATCACGGGCTTGGTCGGCATGAAGTCCGGCAAGCGGCGCTGATCGGCACCCCAGATGATTTCCACCAGCCCGACCAGGATCGAGCCCAGCCCCACGGTGACCATGAACGCGGAAATCGGGGGCTCGCCCAGCAGCGGCCGGATCACGAGGCGTTCGATCAGGCCGCCCAGCATGCCGCTGGCCAGCACCGCCGCCGGGATCGCGAGCCACAGCGGCAGCGCCCACATGGCCGCAAAGGTGAAGAACAGGTAGCCGCCCGCCATCAGCAGCTCACCGATCGCCAGGTTCACCACCCGGGTCGCCTTGTAGACCAGCACGAAGGCCAGCGCCGCCAGCGCGTACAGACCGCCGCCCGCCAGGCCCGTGAGGCAGACCTCGAACAGGTAGCCCCAGTCCATCATGCCGCTTCCTGCCGCTGAGGCGCGGCGGCTTGCAGCTTGCGGCGCAGCTCATCGACATTGCCCGAACCCAGGTAGGCGCGGGCCACCTCCGGGTCGGCCTGCACCTGCGCCGGCACGCCCTGGGCGATGACCTGACCGAAGTTGAGCACCACCACATGGTCCGACAGATCCATCACCATGCCCATGTCGTGCTCGACCATCAGCACCGTCACGCCCCATTCGGCGCGCACGTCGAGGATGAAGCGCGCCATGTCCTCGGTCTCCTCGCGGTTCATGCCGGCCACGGGCTCGTCGAGCATCAGGATCTCGGGCTGCATGGCGAGCGCGCGCGCCATCTCGACGCGCTTTTGCAGGCCGTAGGACAGTGCAGAGACGGGGGCGTGGCGAATGTGGTCGATCTCCAGGAAGTCGATGATGCGCTCCTCGATGTCGCGGCGCAGTTCGGCCTCCTCGCGACGCGCGCGGCCCAGGTAGAACAGCGCATCGAACACATTGGTCTTGAGGTGCGCGTGGCGGCCGAGCTTGATGTTGTCGAGCACCGTCATGCCGCGAAACAGCGCGATGTTCTGGAAGCTGCGCCCCAGGCCCATGCGCGCGCGCAGTGGCGCTGGAATGCGGGTGATGTCCTGCCCCTTGAACCGGATGTGGCCCGCCGATGGCCGATAAAAACCCGAGATGGTGTTGAACAGCGAGGTCTTGCCCGCCCCGTTGGGACCGATCACGGCCGTGATGCTGCCCGGCTGCACGGCAAACCCGACGCCCGACAGCGCCCGCACGCCGCCGAACGCCAGCGTGAGCTCATGCACCACGAGCAAGGGCTCCGCGTCGCCTGACCCGCTAAGTACCGCCGCCGTCGTCATGATCCGTTGTTGGGGTTAATTCGAATCCCACGATCGCTACTTTATCGTAGACTAGTTACCGAGAAGTAAAATATACCGGCGAACCCCCGTGACCCGGGATCGGTGTTTTCCCGATGGAGCACGGCACGCAGACATGGCGAAGACTGCAAACCTCCCCCCCTCCCGCCGGCGCACGCGCGCCCAGACGGTCGTCGATTCGCCCTGGAGCCCCGCTGCCGGGCGCGAGCAGCAGCGCGAAGCCAAGCGCAATGCCGTGCTGTCCACGGCCGCCGAGATGTTCAACGAACGGGGCTTTCACGCCACGTCGCTGGACGACATCGCGGCCCGCCTGCACGTCACCAAGCCGACGCTCTACTACTACGTCAAGAACAAGGACGAGATCCTGCTCGAATGCGTGCGCAAGGGCCTGCACATGACGCTGGAGGGCATCGAAGCCTCGCGTGCCGCCGGCGGTCGGGCGATCGACCAGTTGCGCGCCTGCATGCTGGCCTACGGCCACGTGGTCACCCAACCCTTCGGCATGTGCCTGATCCGCGTCGGTGACCAGGAAGTGCCGGTCGACAGCCGAATCGAGCTGCGCCGCATGAAGTCGCTCATCGACCTGGCGTTCCGGCGCCTGGTCGCCGCCGGCGTCGAGGAAGGCAGCCTGCGTCCGTGCGATCCCAAGCTCACCGCTTTCACCATCGCTGGCGGGCTGAGCTGGATCGGACGCTGGTACCGGCCCGATGGCGAGCATTGCGGCGACGATGTCGTCCGGCAATGCGTGGCGACGCTGCTCGAAGGGATCGTGAGCCCCGCCAAGCCCCCGCCACGCACAGGCGGCAGACGCCGATCAACGTCGATCTGAAAGCACGTGGCCGCCCGCCAGGCTGGCGGAGCACGGCGCAGCCGTCACGCCTCAAGCCGGCGCCAACGCCTCGGTGCTCACGTGCCGCGCCATCGCCAGACAGCTGGTCAGCCCCGGCGACTCGATGCCCAGCAGGTTGACCAGCCCCGCCATGCCGTGCTGGCCCGGCCCTTCAATGCGGAAGTCGGCCGCGGGCTGGCCGGGGCCGGTGAGCTTGGGACGGTAGCCGACGTAGCCCGGCTGCAGCGCCCCGTCCGGCAGCCCGGGCCAGTAGCGGCGCACTTCGGCGTAGAAGGCATCGGCGCGCGCCGGATCGACCGTGTAATCGTCGGGCGCATCGACCCACTGCACGTCGGGGCCGAACTTGGCCTGCCCGCCCAAGTCCAGCGTCAGGTGCACGCCCAGGCTGGGCGAGTCGCGTTCCACCACCGGGTAGATCAGGCGGCTGAAAGGGGCGCGGCCCGCGAGGGTGAAGTAGCTGCCCTTGGCCCAGCGCGTGGGCAATGGCGGGCGGTGCGCGGGCGGCAGGCCGTCGGTGGCGTGGGTGAGCGCGATGGCACCCAGGCCAGCGGCGTTGACCACGCTGCGGGCGATCAGCGTGGTGTCGCCTTCGTCACCGGATACTTCAATTTTTATAGCTGCTTGCGCTTTCCCATCCAGCGCGGCAATGCTTTTTACCTTGGAATGCGTGGCCAGCAGACCGCCGGCGTTCTCGACATCGCCGAGCAGCGAGAGCATGAGGCCGTGGCTGTCGATGATGCCGGTGGACGGCGACAGCAGCGCCGCCTGGCAGACCAGCTGCGGCTCCAGCGCCAGCGCCTGCTCGCGCGAGAGCCATTGCAGGTCGGCCACGCCATTGTCCACGGCGCGCGCCTGGATGGCGCGCAGTTCATTCACTTGTGCGGCGTTGGCGGCCACGATCAGCTTGCCGCAGCGGTGATGATTGATACCGCGCTCGGCGCAGTAGTCGTACAGCATCTGCCGGCCCGCCACGCACAGGCGCGCCTTCAGCGACCCAGCCGGGTAGTAGATGCCGGCGTGGATGACTTCGCTATTGCGCGCGCTGGTCTGGGTGCCGAAGGTCTCTTGCGCCTCCAGCACCAGCACCTCGCGCCCGGCCAGGGCCAGCGCGCGCGCCACCGCCAGGCCGACCACGCCGGCGCCGATGACCACGCAGTCGACGTGCTCGGTTGCCATCAGCCGCCTTCAAAGCCGCGCAGCACGCTGGCGGCGTTGTGGCCCAGCTCGGCCGCGGCGTAGCCGCCCTCGAGAATGAAGGCCGTGGGCAGGCCCAGCGCCTGCAGGCGCTGGCCCAGGAGCACAAAGTCTTCGGCCTGCAGTTGAAAGGTGCTGATCGGGTCGCCGGCAAAGGTGTCCAGCCCCAGCGACACCACCAGCGCGTCGGGGCGGTGCCGGGCGATGCGCTGGCAGGCCGTCGCCAGCGCACCGAACCACGCTGCCACGCTGCTGCCCGCGGCCAGCGGCAGGTTGAGGTTGAAGCCCTGGCCGGCGCCCGCGCCGGTCTCGTCGGCGTGGCCCAGGTAGAAGGGGTATTCGGTGCGCGGGTCGCCGTGGATGCTGGCAAACAGCACGTCGGCGCGGTCGTAGAAGATGGCCTGCGTGCCGTTGCCGTGGTGGTAGTCCACGTCCAGCACCGCCACACGCTGCGCGCCGCCAGCGCGCAGCGCCTGCGCGCACACGGCGGCGTTGTTGATGAAGCAGTAGCCGCCCATGAAGTCGGGCCCGGCGTGGTGACCGGGCGGGCGCGTGGCGCACAGCACGGCGCGCTCACCGGCCTGCAGGGCGCGGGCGCTGCTCAGCGCCGCATCGGCCCCGGCCTTGGCCGCCGCCCAGGTGCCGGCGCTGAGGGGGCTGCCGTTGTCCATCGAATACAGGCCCAGGCGGGCGATGAAATTGTCCGGCTCCACATCGCTGCGCAGGGTGCGCACCGGCCACACGGACGGGAACGGCTGCACGCCGGCATTGGCGGCATCCAGCGCCAGCCACTGGCCCCAGGCGCTGCGCAAGAAATCCAGGTAGCGCGGCGCATGCACCTGGGGCAGCAGTGGCGCGCTGTCTGCATCGGGTGCGTGCAGAACATGGCCGGCGGCGCGCAGCGCGTCTTCGACGAAGCGGGCGCGGCTGGGGTTCTCGAAACAGGGCACGCGCTGGCCGCGAAAGAACTCTTCGGCCGGGGCGTGCAGGGCTTGTTGCGGGTTGATGTAGATGCGCATGGCGGGCCACGGTGGCTGTGGCGGCTCAGTATGTCATGGCGCCTGCGTGATTGACGGCGCGCGCGCCGCGCCCCTATGCTGCGCGGCCATCAACCATCACGCGAGGAGACCCCATGCCAGCCAGCCGCCGACACATCCTGCAAGCCGCCGTGGCCACCGCCCTGGCGCCCGCCCTGCCCGCCCGGGCGCAGGCGGGCACCGCCAAGATTGCCGTGGGCTTTGCTGCCGGCGGCACGGTGGACGCGATTGGCCGGCGCCTGGCCGACAAGCTGCGCGGCGGCTACGCCGAGACGGTGATCGTCGACAACCGCGCCGGCGCCGGCGGGCGCCTGGCGCTGGAGCTGACCAAGCGCGCGCCGGCCGACGGCCTGAGCAGCGTGCTGACGCCCTCGTCGATGATGGTGGTGTACCCGCACGTGTACCGCAACCTGTCGTACGACCCGCAGCTCGACTTCCTGCCCGTGACGACGGTGTGCGCCAACGCGCTGGCCTTCGTCGTGGGGCCGGGCGTGCCCGATTCGGTGACCTCGCTCAAGCAGTTCGTGGCCTGGGCCAAGGGCCGCAGCGGCACCAGCTATGCCACGCCGGCGGCGGGATCGATGCTGCACTTCTTTGGCCTGGTATTCAGCGAGCAGGCCGGCATAGACCTGACGCACGTGCCCTACCGCGGCATGGCGCCGGCCATCCAGGACCTGATGGCGGGCAACGTGGCCTCGTGCCTGGGTACGCTGGGCGACTACCTGCCGCACCTGGAGCGCGGCAAGCTGCGCCCGCTGGCAGTGACCAGCGCCCAGCGATCACGCTTCATGCCCGGCACGCCCACCTTTGCCGAGCAGGGCTATGACCGCGTGGTGGGCGTGGACTGGTTCGGCCTGTTCCTGCCCGCCGGCACCCCCAGCGCCGTGGCCGACAAGCTGCGCGGCGAGGTGCGGCGCGCACTGGCCGACCCGGCCGTGACCGAAACGCTGGACAAGCTGGGTTTTGAACCCCTGACGGTCGAGGGTGCGGCGTTTGCCGCGCGCATCCAGCGCGAACTGGCGTTCTGGGCGCCCATCGTCAAGGCCTCCGGCTTCACCGCCGACAGCTGACAATCGCTGGCCTTGACCCATGACGAAATGACGTCGCTGCGCCTTGATGACGGCGACAGGCATTTCGTCATGCCGGTAGTGAGTCGGCGTCATCCTTCATCGTCTTGAATGCGAACGGGTCTGCGCCGCCTCACACCAGCCGCGCCGGCAGCGGCGCAAAGCCGTGGTTGAGCGGCCCCACGCCCTGGCCAGTGCGTACCTTGGCACCGGCGGCCAGCGCCTGGCGCACATAGGCGCGCGCGGCCTGCACGGCGGCGGGCAAGTCCAGCCCCAGCGCCAGCTGCGCGGCGATGGCCGACGACAGCGTGCAGCCGGCGCCGTGCAGGTTGGGCGTGGCGATGCGCGCGTCCCGCAGCAGCCGCGGCGGCTGTCCGGCGATAGCCAGCACGTCCAGCACCTGCTGGCCCGGCAGGTGACCGCCCTTGAGCAGCACGGCGCGCGCGCCCAGGCCCAGCAGCGCCTGCGCGGCGGGCGCCAGGTCGGCCACGCGGGCGATGGAGCGGGCCAGCAGCAGCGCGGCTTCGTCGAGGTTGGGGGTGATCAGGCTGGCGCGCGGAAACAGATCGGCCACGATGGCCTGCACGGCGGGCGGCTCGATCAGCGCGGCACCGGTGGCCGAGACCATGACCGGGTCGAGCACCACCTGCGTGATGGCATGGCGGTCGATGGCGGTGGCCACGGTGCGCACGATGTCGGGCGCGTGCAGCATGCCGATCTTCACCGCCTGCGCGCCGATGTCGCTCAGCACGGCGTCGATCTGGGCGGCAAGCATGTCCGGCGGCACGCCGTGGATGGCCGTCACGCCCTGGGTGTTCTGCGCCGTCAGCGCGGTGATCGCGCTCATGCCGTAGCAGCCCAGGGCGGCAAAGGTTTTCAGGTCGGCCTGGATGCCGGCGCCGCCGCCCGAGTCGCTGCCGGCGATGGTGAGCACGCGCACGTATTGCTGGGTGGGTTCAATCGCTTTCATAAGCAAATCGGCGTTCGGCGCCCGTCTGGCAAGCGCGGACAGCTATAAAAAATGACGAAATGACGGCGCCGCTGGCGCGGCGGCCATGACGAAATGACGTCGTCCGTCGCCAGTCATCGGCGCGCAGCGCCGGTCATCGAAGCGCAGCGAGGTCATTTCGTCATCGGCTCCGCAAGCGAGGGATGCGGCAGCGCCGGCACCGGCACGCGCGGCGCGACACGGCCGTGGTCGATGGCGGCCTGCCACAACGGCACGGTGGCGCCTGGCTCTTCGCCCAGCCCGCGCACGATGCACACGCCAGCGGCGCCGCTGCGGGCCGCTTGCTCGGCCTGGGCGGACTCCAGAATGCCGCCAATGGCCACCACCGGCACGCCGGCCATGTGCACCCACCAGGCCAGGTTGGCAAGGCCCTGCGGCACCCAGGGCATGGCCTTGGTCAGCGTGGGCCACACCGGGCCGCAGGCCAGGTACCACGGCGCCAGACCGCGCGCGCGGCAAAGCTCCCACAGGCTGTGGCTGCTGATGCCCAGCCGCAGGCCGGTGGCGGCCAGCTCGGCGCGGCCGGCGGCGCCCAGGGCCAGCAGGTCTTCCTGCCCCAGGTGGATGGCCATGTGGCGCGCATCGCCCGCCGCCAGTTCGGCCGCCGCGCGCCAGTGGTCGTTGACGACCAGGGTGGCGCCGGCCTGCCGGCAGGCGGCGAGCGCCCGCGCCAGCTGCGCGCTCAGCGCGGCGTGCCAGGCGGCGTCGGGCCGCGCGGGTGTCTTGATGCGCAGCTGCACGGTGCGCACGCCGGCGGCCAGCACCTGGGCCACGCGTTCGGCGCGGTCGACGATGGCGTACAGGCCGATGTCGCAGGGTTCTGGAGAAATCGCGCTCTGGCGCCCGTCCAGCAAGCGCGAGCAGCTATCCATATTGAAGTGATCATCCCACGACAGGACGGGCAGGCGATCGGGCTGCGTGCCAAAGCCGGCGCGCGCCGCCACCGGCCCGGCGCCCTGCCCGGCCGCGTGGCCGCAGGCGATGGCGTGGGTGGTGGCCATCTTGGCCAGCACCAACGCGTCGGCCGCCACGAAGCCCAGGGCCAGCGCGCTGGCGGCGCTGCTGGCAAAGGTGCAGCCGGTGCCGTGGGTGTGCGGCGTGCCCACGCGCGGCAGCGCCAGCCAACCGCTGGCGTGTTCGGTGGCGATCCAGTCGAGCGAACAGCCGGGCGCGTGCGCGCTGTCGCCGCCGGTGATGGCGACGGCCGCGGCGCCCAGCGCGCGCAGCGCTTCGGCCAGTTGCGGCGCGGCCATGGCGTCGGCCCCCGGGCCCACCAGGCGCCGCGCCTCGCGCTCATTGGGCGTGACGAGCGTGGCGCGCGGCAGCAGCAGATCGCGGTAGGCGGTGAGCACGGCGCCGTCGGCAAAGGCCGCGCCGCTGCTGGCGCCCAGCACCGGGTCCACCACCAGCGCCACCGGGGCGCGCTGGCGCAGGCGGTCGATCCAGCGCGCCAGCACGGCGATGTTGGCGGCGCTGCCCAGCAGGCCGGTCTTGATGGCGACCGGCGGCAGGTCATCGGCCAGCGCGGCGAGTTGCGCATCGAGCAGTTCGGGCGCGATGGGTTCGACGTGCGTCACGGTCAGCGAGTTCTGCGCCGTGATCGCCGCCACCACCGGGCACAGGTGCACGCCAAACGCCGCCGCCGCGCGCGCATCGGCACTCAACCCGGCGCCGCCGCCGCTGTCGTTGCCGGCAATGCTCCAGATGATCCTGGGCGCTGCGATTTCAGGAACTGCTGGAGCAGTCCGCACGGGCGTCACGGGGCGTTTCCGATCAGAAACGGGTTGCCCGTGACCGGCGTGGTGGCGACCGCGAAGTCCTGCCGCGCCATCACCCCCGCGCGATGGGCGGCGCGCCCGGCCTCGATGGCCCCGCGAAAAGCGCCGGCCATGCGCACCGGGTCGGGCGACTGGCTGACGGCGCTGTTGAGCAGCACGGCATCAAAGCCCATTTCCAGCGCCTGCGCGGCGTGGCTGGGCGCGCCGATGCCGGCGTCGATGATCAGCACCACGTCCGGCAGGCGCTCGCGCAGCAGGCGCAGCGCGAACGGGTTCATCAGCCCCTGGCCGGAGCCGATGGGCGCGCCCCAGGGCATCAGCAGCGGACAGCCGGCGTCCAGCAGGCGCTTGCAGGTCACCAGATCCTCGGTGCAGTAGGGAAACACCGTGAAGCCGTCGCGCGCCAGTTGCCGCGCCGCCTCGACCAGCTCCTGCCCGTCGGGTTGCAGCGTGTAGTCGTCGCCGATCACCTCGAGCTTGACCCAGGGCGTGCCGTACAGCTCGCGTGCCATGTGGGCCAGCTGCACGGCCTCGCGCGCCGTGGTGCAGCCGGCGGTGTTGGGCAGCAGGTGCGCGCCCTGCGTCTTCATGGCGGCGCGGATGATGTCGACGAAGCTGTTGTCGCCGCCGGCGGCCAGCTGGCGCTTCAGGCCGACGGTGACGATCTGCGTGCCCGAGGCCGCGATGGCGTCGGCCAGCACCTGCGGCGACGGGTACTTGGCCGTGCCCAGCAGAAAGCGGCTGGTGAGCCGCACATCGCCAACCGACCAGCCGTCCACATCATTGGTTTTCATCATCGTTCCCGCTCACAAACTCAACCAGCCGCGCTGCAGGCCCAGCGCCGCCACCCCGGCGGCCGCCAGCAGCCCGGCAAAACCGACCCACTCGCGGCGCGAAAACACGCGCCGCCCATGCCCCCGCCGCGCCCACGCATACAGCAGGGCGCCCGGCGCATACAGCAGCGAGCCCAGCAGCAGGTACTTGATGCCGCCCGCATACACCAGCCAGAAGGCATACAGCAGCGCCAAGGCCGACAGCGCCGCGTCGCGCCGGCGCCGCCCGCCCTCGCCCGCGCCGTAGCGCGCGCCACTGAGCGCGATCTTCAGCGCGTGGCCGGCGGCCCAGGTGTAGGGCAGCAGGATCATGGCCGTGCCCAGGTTGACCAGCGACAGGTAGGTCGATTCGCTCCACAGCGTCAGCAGCAGGAAGGCCTGCACGCTGGCGCTGGTCAGCCACAGCGCGTGCGACGGCACGCCGCGCGCGTTTTCGCCCGCCAGCCAGTCGGGCGCGGCGCCGTCGCGGGCGGCCGAATACAGCGTCTCGGCCGACAGCATCAGCCACGACAGCAGCGCGCCCGACAGCGAGATCAGCAGCCCCACGCTGACCAGCACCCCGCCCCAGTGGCCGACGGCTCGCTCCAGCACGTAGGCCATCGACGGGTTCTTGAGCTGGGCCAGCTCGGGCTGCGCCATCACCCCCATCGACAGCAGGCTGACGGCCACCAGCAACGCCAGCACGAACAAAAAGCCCGCCAGCGTGGCACGCCCCACGTCCACGCGCCGCTGGGCGTGGGCCGAATAGACGCTGGCGCCCTCAACGCCGATGAACACCCACACCGTCACCAGCATCATGCCGCGCACCTGCTCCAGCACGCTGCCCAGCTGCGGGTTGGCGCGGCCCCAGATGTCGGCGCTGAACACCGGCCGCTGGAACGCCAGCGCCACCAGCAGCACGAACAGCAGCAGTGGCACCAGCTTGGCCACCGTGGTCACCTGGTTGATCAGCGCCGCCTCGCGGATGCCGCGCAGCACCAGCGCGTGCGTGCCCCACAGCATGACCGACGCACAGCCCACCGCCAGCACCGTGTTGCCTTCGCCAAAGGCCGGCCAGTAATGCCCCAGCGTGGAAAACAGCAGCACGTAGTAGCCGACGTTGCCCAGCACCGCCATGAACCAGTAGCCCCAGGCCGAGCTGAAGCCGGTGAACGGCCCGAAGCTGGCGCGCGCGTAGGCGTAGATGCCCGAATCCAGCGCGGGCTCGCGCAGCGCCAGGTTGAGGAACACGAAGGCCAGCGCCAGCATGCCCACGCCGGTGATCAGCCAGGCGATCGCCGTGGCGCCGACGCCGGCGCTGGCCGCCGTGTTTTGCGGGATCGAGAAGATGCCGCCGCCGACCATGGAGCCGACGACCAGCGCCGTGAGCGCGCCGACGCGCAGTTTGGTGCTCGTGGGGGAGTTCATGGGCAGTGAGTATGAAGCCGCCCGGCGCTCAGGCGACGCGGCCGTGGGCAGGTGACGGGCTCACGCGTCAGCCGCCCACGATGGGCTGGAACAGCAGCACCTGGTCGCCATCGGCCAGCCGGCGCGCGGCGCGCGCGGCGCGGGCGACGAACTCCCCGTTGACGGCCGTGCTCACCGCCTCGGGCGCGTGGCCCAGCAGCTGCACCACGTCGGCCACGCTGCTGCCGGCGGGCAGCTCGCGCTCGGCTTCACCCAGACGGATGCGCACCGGGCCCGGGCTGCTGGCGTCGGCAAGTGATTCAGACATATTCAGGCTCCAGCGCTTTCCAGGCTTGCGCCACCAGCTATCATATCGATAGCAAATTCGCCATCGTGCCAACGGGCATCGGCCAGTGCCTGCTCGACCAGCGCCGGCGCCAGCAGCCAGCCGTGGCGAAACAGCCCGTTGATGCGCATGAGGCGCCCCGCGTGCTCGATGCGCGGGTTGTTGTCGGGCAGCGCCGGGCGCAGGTTGACGTCGAGCTTGAGGATGCGCGCCTCGGCCAGACCGGGCAGCACGCTGTGGGCAGCGGCCATCAGCTCGACCGCGGTGCGCAGGCTGACGGGCGAGCGGTCCTCGCTCTCGATCTCGCTGGCGCCCACCACCACGTCGCGCGCCGAGCGCGGCACCAGATAGACGAAGTGGCGCGGGTGCAGCAGGCGCGCCGGGCGCTTCAGGCCGTGGTCGGGGCAGTCCAGCCACACCACTTCGCCGCGCACGCCGCGCACCGGCAGCTCGGGCCGCGCGCCGGCGCCGCGCACGTCGATCACCACGTCGAAGGCCAGCGTGCGGCCGTCCGCCAGGCCGAGCGTGCCGCCCGCCTCGCCGCCGTGCAACGTGCGCACCGGCGCGCCCCAGTGCCAGGCCACGCCGGGCGCGCCGGCGTGCAGCGCGTTCATGGTGGCCACGGTGTCGATGTGGCCTTCGCCCGGCAGCAGCCAGGCGTGGGCCGGGCCCTGGATGGTCGGCTCCAGCGCGCGCAGCTTGGCCGGCGACAGCGGCTGCTCGCCCGCGGGCAACCGCAGGTGGCGCCACTCGGGCGTGTCGGTGGCGGCGTGCAGGCGGTCCAGCACGCGCCGCGCGGCGCCCAGATCGGCCCGGTGCGCCAGCAGCAGGCTGCCGCGCGTCACCAGCTCGGGGCCGCCCGGCAGCGCCGCCACGATGCCCGGCCACAGCGCCAGCGAGCGAAAACCCATGCGCGCCACCGCCGGCTCGGCGTTGTCCAGCTCGGACAGCGGGCTGAGCATGCCCGCCGCGGTGAAGCCGGCCGCCGTCGGCACGTAGGACTCGCCCGCCTGGCTGCGCGCCACCGGCCGCGGGCCGCTGGCCGGGTCGAACACCGACACCCGGTGGCCGCGGCGCGACAGGTGCCAGGCCAGCAGGCGCCCCAGCAGGCCGGCGCCGGCGATGCCGATGGCCAGCGAAGAAGCTTGCTTGCTCATGTTTGAATAGCTGCTGGCGCTGGTTGCATGCGCGATGCAGCCGGCTTGACCTGGACGCCCTGGCGCGCGCCACGCGGCGCCGTTGGCGCCCAGGCGCGGCCGCACGCGCGGGCGCTGAAAGCGAATGGATTCATGGGGCGATCTCCTGCGCGGGCCACAACATGTCGGGCTCCAGGGCCGCCTGCGCTGCATCCGGGTGCCGGCTGCCACGCGCGCTGCTGCTCTTCCTTACGCCGGTGTTAACCGGATCAAGTTGACGGGTTCGACTTGTTGCCAAGCCGTCTCAGCTCGCTTTCGCGGGCACCCCGGAGTTGCGCTCGATAATAGCGCGAAAGGAAGTCCAATCATGACCAGCACCCGCACTCTTCTCACCTTCATGGCGCCGGCCGTCCTGTGGCTGGCCGGCTGCGCGGCCGGCCCCGGCGGTTGGGGGTCGGCACCCAGCGACACGCAACGTGAATACGAAGCCGCCCAGCGCGGCCAGGCGCCGGTGCGCGTGATCGTGCGCGAAGGCCCGCTGCCCAACATCGACGGCGCGCGCTCGCCCGAGGAGCTGGCCCGCGACGAGGCCGGCCAGCAGTGTGGCCGCGCCAGCCTGGAAGCGAACGTGCTCGACGTGCAGCGCCAACGCTGGCCCGGGCGCGACGCCACCGGCGGCATGGCCCAGTACGAGCGCGTGCGCCTGACTTTCCGCTGCGGGCGCGGCCGGCCCTGAGCGCGTGCCGGAAAAAAGCAGGCCGATCGTTCGACGACGCCAAAATCCGATATATAATTTGAGGCTTGTTCCCCGATAGCTCAGTCGGTAGAGCGCCGGACTGTTAATCCGTAGGTCCCTGGTTCGAGCCCAGGTCGGGGAGCCAAAAACTGCAAACCCCGCACATCGCAAGGTGTGCGGGGTTTTTGCTTGCCTTTCCTGCTTGGCCGTTTGAGCGGGTCAGGCGTCCAGCTCGAACACCGCCATGCTCTCGACGTGCGCGGTGTGCGGGAACATGTTGACCACGCCGGCCGCCGTGCAGCGGTAACCCGCCTGGTGCACCAGCAGGCCAGCGTCGCGCGCCAGCGTGGCGGGGTTGCAGCTGACGTAGACGATGCGTCGCGGCGGACGCCAGTCGTCGGCGCCCGGGGGCAGCGGCTCGGCGTCCGGCGCGCCGATGCGCGCCTGGTGGATGGCCGCCAGTGCCTTGACCAGCGCGAACGCGCCCTCGCGCGGCGGATCGACCAGCCAACGGTCGGCGCTACCGTCCTGCACCAGCTGCTCAGCCGTCATGTCGAACAGGTTGCGAGCTGCGAATTCGGTAGCTGCCAGCGCAGGTCCCATGCGGTCTGAAGCCGCATTGGTCTGGAAATTGTCGCGTGCGCGCGCCACCAGCGTGGCGCTGCCCTCGATGCCCAGCACCTGGCCGGCGCAGGTGGCGATGGGCAGCGTGAAGTTGCCCAGGCCGCAGAACCAGTCGATCACGCGCTCGTGCCGCCGGGCCTGCAGCAGGCGCAGCGCGCGGCTGACCAGCACGCGATTGATGTGCGGGTTGACCTGGGTGAAGTCGGTGGGCCGAAACGGCATGCGCAGGCCGAATTCGGGCAGCGCGTAGGCCAGCTCGGGGCCGCCCTGGTCCAGCCGGTGCACGGTATCGGGGCCCTTGGGTTGCAGCCACCATTGCACGCCGTGCTGGCGGCCGAAGTCGCCCAGCCGCTGACGGTCGGCGTCGCCGAGTGGCTCCAGGTGGCGCAGCACCAGCGCCGTGACCTCGTCGCCGCCGGCCAGCTCGATCTGCGGGCAGCTCTCGCGCGCGACCATGCCGTGGATCAGCGCGCGCAGCGGCAGCAGCAGCGCACTGACGTGCGGCGGCAGCACCGGGCATTCGCGCATGTCGGCGACGTAGCGGCTCTTGCGCTCGTGAAAGCCGATCAGCACCTCGCCGCGCTTGTGCACGTAGCGCACCGACAGGCGCGCGCGCCAGCGGTAGCCCCAGGCCGGGCCTTCGATGGGGCGCAGGATCAGCGCGGGCCGCACCTTGCCCAGGTGCCACAGCTGGTCTTCCAGCGCGCGCTGCTTGACGGCCACCTGGGCGCCGGCGTCCAGATGCTGCATCTTGCAGCCACCACAAGCGCCCTGGTGCAGGCCGAAGTGCGGGCAGCGCGGGCGCACGCGCAGACTGCTGGCGCGGTGCAGCTCGGTCAGGGTGGCGGCTTCCCACTGGTTCTTGCGCCGGTGCACGCTGGCCGACACCCACTCGCCCGCCAGCGCGCCGTCGATGAACACCACCTTGCCGTCGGGCCGGCGCGCGATGCCCTGCGCATCCAGATCCATCGAGTCGATCTGCAACCAGTCGGGCGGCAATTCAGGCGCGGATGAAGATTCCGGATTCATGATCAAAATTGCCTCCAGCGCTTGCTGGATAAGCGCAAGCAGCTATGAAATGAATAGTTTTCGAGCGCCGTGTGACCCTCACCCCCACCCTCTCCCGCTTGCGGGAGAGGGAGCAAAGGCTGCGCAGCAAGCCGGTCAAAAGGCCGCGGAGCATGCCACACCAGAACGCCGTGGCCGGACCTGCGCCGGCCACCGCTCCTCTGGGGGGAAGCCGCGCCAGCGGCTCAGGGGGGAGCTTATCTAGCCGGCAGGTAGCGCGCCGGATCCACCGGCTTGCCGGAGCGGCGGATTTCGAAGTGCAGCTTGACGCGGTCGGCGTCGGTGGAGCCCATCTCGGCGATCTTCTGGCCCTTCTTGACGTCCTGGTCTTCCTTGACCAGCAGCTTCTGGTTGTGCGCGTAGGCGGTCAGGAAGGTGTTGTTGTGCTTGAGGATGACCAGGTTGCCGTAGCCGCGCAGACCGGCGCCGGCATAGACCACGCGTCCGTCGGCCGCGGCCAGCACCGGATCGCCGGCCTTGCCGCCGATGCCCAGGCCCTTGTTCTTGGCCTCATCGAAGCCGGCCACCACCGCGCCGCTGGCCGGCCAGATGAAGTCGACCTGGTCTGCACCGGCCGACGGCGGTGCCGGCGGCGGCGCCGGGGGCGCGGCCGCGGCGGGCGTGGCCACAGGGGCCGGGGCCGAAGCCGGCGGCGTGGTCTGCGTGGCCACCGGCACCGGAGCCTGTGCCGCGGCCGGCTTGGCGCTGTTGCTGCCGGCCACGGCCGGCGCCGGCAGCGGCGTGGCGGTGATCGGCGTGGTGGCGCTCGGCGCCGCGCCGGTCGGCGGCGTCACGCGCAGCACCTGGCCAACCTCGATCACGTTCGGGTTCTCCAGGCTGTTCCAGCGCGCGATGTCGCGCCACGGATGGTTGACCTCGGTGGCGATGCGCATGATGGTGTCGCCGGGGCGCACCGTGTAGTAGCCCGGTTTGCCGGCGTTTTCGAAGCCCGGCAGGCTGGCCGGATCGACCCGCGCGACGGTGCGGGTGTCGCGGTCCTCCACCGGCGCGGGAGAAATGGATGCGCTGGAGCAGCCCGCCAGCACGGCCGCCCCCAGCACCGCGGCGGCCAGCAAAATCCGGCGTCCCGTCAAATACATACAAACCCTTCTTGAAGCGCTCTGTGAATCCGCTAAGCGATACCGGATTTTAGGGGCACGAAGTTGACCGCTTCCAGAACCGTCTGCTGCACGCCCTGGCGCGATTTGTCGATCACCACCAGCGCCTGCTGCCCGGCCGCCGTGACCACCGGCGCCACGATGCGCCCGCCCCAGGCCAGCTGGTCGATCCAGGCCTCGGGCACGGCCTCGCCGCCGGCCGCGGCGATGATGCCGGCGTAGGGCGCGCCCTTGGCAAAGCCGGCCATGCCGTCGCCCAGGATCAGGTGCACGGTGGCCATGCGCAGCGGCCGCAGGTTGGCGCGCGCCTTCTCGTGCAGATCGCGCAGGCGCTCGATGCTGTAGACCTCGCTGGCCAGCTGCGCCAGCACCACCGCCTGGTAGCCGCAGCCGGTGCCGACGTCCAGCACGCGGCCCAGGCGGCCGTCCTCGCCGCGCAGGCCGCCCTGCACCAGCAGCTCGACCATGCGCGCCACCACGCTGGGCTTGCTGATGGTCTGGCCCAGGCCGATCGGCAGCGCCGTGTCCTCGTAGGCCTGCGGCACCAGCGCGCTGTCGACGAAATGGTGGCGGTCCACCGTGCCCATGGCGCGCAGCACCTGCGGGTCGCGAATGCCCTCGGCGACCAGCAGCTGCACCATGCGCGCGCGCGCCGGGATCGAATCGCGCGCCATGCTGGCCGCCTGCGGCGCGGTGGCGCTGGTCACCGGCGGGGTGACGGCCGCCGCCGCCGCCGGTGGTCGGGCGGGCGTACGCGCGGCCGGCCGGGCGCCGCCGCCCAGGTCGATGCGTGCCGGAAAGCCCGGGCGCGGCGGCGTCGCCATCAGCCCTGCCCTCCGCCCGATGCACCGCCCAGCAGCTGACCCAGACCCTGCGCCCAGTAGCCCAGCGCGTCGTGGTCGGTCAGGTCGACCTTCAGCGGCGTAATGGCCACGTGGCCAGCCGCCGTGGCGTGGAAGTCCGTGCCTTCGGCCGCGTCGGCCGCCGGGCCGGCGGCGCCGATCCAGTACAGCGTTTCGCCGTGCGGGCTGGTCATGGTGACGGCCGCCTGCGCCGCGTGGCGCCGGCCCAGGCGGCACACCTTGGGCGGCCGGATTTGCGCCAGCGGCAGGTTGGGGATGTTGACATTCAGCAGCCAGGGCTTGCCGCCGCCGGGCGGGTGGGCGCCGAGCCGCGCCACCAGCTCGGCCGCGCGCGTGGCGGCGGCGTCAATGTGCGCCCAGCCCTTGTCGACCAGCGAGAACGCGATGGCCGGGATGCCGAACAGGTAACCCTCCATGGCCGCGCCGACGGTGCCGGAGTAGATGGTGTCGTCGCCCATGTTGGCGCCGTTGTTGATGCCCGAGACCACCAGGTCGGGCCGATAGTCCAGCAGCCCGGTGAGCGCAATGTGCACGCAGTCGGCCGGCGTGCCGTTGACGTAGCGCACGCCCTCGGCCGCCTGGTGCACGGACAGCGGCGAGCGCAGCGTCAGCGCGTTGGACTGGGCGCTGTTGTTGTGCTCGGGCGCCACCACCTCCACCCGCGCGCCGGGCAGCGCACGCAGGGCCTGGTGCAGGGCCACGATGCCGGCGGCCTGGTAGCCATCGTCGTTGCTGAGCAGGATTCTCATGGGGGGCTAGGCGAATGCAACGGATTGTAGGCGCGCCCTCCACCGTCTGCCGTCACCGGCCCACCGTCACCGCTGGGACATGACCGGCGGCCGGTCCGCTCCTATGATCAACCGCTTTCCCGGCACCTTGCGTGCCCCCACTGAATCCCCAAGGAGCGCTTTCCAATGCACGCATGGCTTTGCGAGAACCCCGTCGGCGTCGACGCCCTGACCTGGCAGGAGCTGCCCACGCCCCAGCCCGCCAAGGGCCAGGTGCTGATCCGCATCCAGGCGGCCAGCCTGAACTTCCCCGACCTGCTGATCGTGCAGAACAAGTACCAGATGAAGCCCGAACTGCCCTTCGTGCCCGGCTCCGAATACGCCGGCGTGATCGAGGCCGTGGGCGAAGGGGTGACCGAGCTCAAGGTCGGCCAGGCCGTGGCCTGCCTGTCGGGCACCGGCGGCTTCGCCACCCACACGCTGGCACCGGCCAAGCTGTGCATGCCGCTGCCGCCGGGCTTTCCGCCGGCCGACGCGGCAGCCTTCATCATGATCTACGCCACCAGCCACCATGCGCTGCTGGATCGGGGTCAGCTGAAGGCTGGCGAGACCGTGCTGGTGCTGGGCGCGGCCGGCGGCGTGGGCATGTCGGCCATCCAGATCGCCAAGATCGCCGGCGCGCGTGTGATCGCCGCCGCCTCCACCGACGACAAATGCGCCTTCTGCCAGCAGCTGGGCGCCGACGAAACCATCAACTACAGCACCCAGGACCTGCGCGAGCGCCTGAAGGAGCTGACCGGCGGCAAGGGGCCCGACGTGATCTACGACCCGGTGGGCGGCGACTTCACCGAACCGGCCTTGCGCTCCATCGCCTGGCGCGGGCGCCACCTGGTGGTGGGCTTTGCGGCGGGCGAGATCCCGGCCATCAAGATCAACCTGGCGCTGGTCAAGGGCGCCAGCATCGTCGGCGTGTTCTGGGGCGACTTCGCACGCCGCGAGCCGCAGGCCAACGCGGCCATGATGCAGCAGCTGGCCGGCTGGTACGCGCAGGGCAGGATCAAGCCCACGATCGACCGCCAGATGCCGATGAGCGAGCTGAAGGCCGCCTATGCCCGCATGGGCTCGCGCCAGGTGCAGGGCAAGCTGGTGCTGGTCAACGACTGAGCCCCGATCTGGCCGGCCGGCCGGTTTGACTGCTTGAAACAGCTGCCAGCGCGTTGCAGACAAGCGCCTGCAGCTATTTTTTTTATAGTCTTTCATGCAGACCGGCAATGACCCTGCTGCCGGCTGCCATGCCGCTGCGGCGTATCCTGCCTCGTGGGACAGCCGCTCATGAACCAGAAGATTCCCGCCGCCCGCATCCGCGTCCAGCGCGCCTACCAGCCACCCTCGCCCGACGACGGCGCGCGCATCCTGGTCGAACGCCTGTGGCCGCGCGGCGTGCGCAAGGAGGCCCTGGCCCTGACCGCCTGGGACAAGGCGCTGGCGCCCAGCACCGCGCTGCGCCAGTGGTACGGCCACGAGCCCGCGCGCTGGGACGAGTTCCGCCAGCGCTACGCGGCCGAGCTGCGCCAGCAGCCCCAAGCCTTCGAGGCCCTGCGCCAGCGCGCCCGCGACGGCGTGCTCACGCTGATCTATTCGTCGCACACCGAGACGCTGAACAACGCCGTGGCGCTGCGCGAATTCCTGCTCGACCCGGCGCGTCTGGCGGCTGAACCCTGACGCCCCACCGTTTTGCCTGGAGCCCCCGCGATGAGCCAACGACTGAACTATCAGAAAGCCTGCCCCGACGGCCTGGCCGCCATGCTGGGACTGGAGCAGCACGCCCGCCGCAGCGGGCTGGAGCATTCGCTGCTGGAGCTGGTCAAGACCCGCGTGTCACAGATCAACGGCTGCGCCTATTGCCTGGACATGCACACCAAGGACGCGCGTGCCGCCGGCGAAACCGAGCAGCGCCTGTACCTGCTGGCGGCCTGGCGCGAAACCGGCCTCTACTCCCCGCGCGAGCGTGCCGCCCTGGCCTGGGCCGAGGCCGTGACGCGGCTGACCGACCAGCAGGTGCCGGACGCCGTGTACGACGAGGCGCGCCGCCACTTCGACGAAAAAGCCCTGGTCGAGCTGACGCTGGCGGTGATCGCCATCAATGGCTGGAACCGCCTGTCCATCGCCTTCCGGCTCGAACCCGGCGGCGACCAGCCACCCAAGGCCCAGCCCTGATGCCCCCATCCCGACCCGCAGGAGGAACACCCCATGGACCACGCCCTCTACCCCGCCTCCAGCGCCGACATCGCCCGCAAGCGGCGCGAGCTGGCCCCCGCCCAGCTGGAGGCCTTCCGCGCCTTCAGCGCCGCCTGCTTTGCCGACGGCGCCCTGCCCGGCAGGATCAAGCAGCTCATCGCGGTGGCGGTGGCGCACACCACGCAGTGCCCGTACTGCATCCGCAACCACACCGAGACCGCGCTCAAGGCCGGCGCCAGCGAGGCCGAGATCATGGAAGCCATCTGGGTGGCCGCCGAGATGCGCGCCGGCGGCGCCTACGCCCACTCGGCGCTGGCCATCGACGCCATGGCCGCGCACGCGCAGCGCGCCGCCGGCGGCTGACCCTGGCGCGGCGGCAACGACCGGCGGCTCAGCGCGGGCGCCTCAGCCCAGCCACCACAGCAGCGCGCTGATGCTGAAGAACGACGCCACCGTGGTGCCCAGCAGCGCGGCGGCGGCCAGGCCTTCCTCGCCGAAGCGGCCGGCCAGGATCGGGTAGATGCCGAACATCGGGCAGGCGGTGGCCAGCACCACGCCTTTTTTCAGCGCCGGGTCCACCAGCGGCGTGCCCAGGGCCGCCAGCAGCGCCAGCGCGCCCACGGTCAGCAGCGGGTGCACCAGCAGCTTGCCGGCCGCGATGCGCGCCACGGTGCGGCCCATGCCGGCCAGCCGCAGGCCGGCCAGCGAGCCGCCGATGACGAACAGCGACAGCGCCGCGCTGGACTGCGCCAGCAGGCCCACGGTGCGCTCCAGCGGCTGCGGCAGCCGCAGCCCCAGCAAGGACGCCGCCAGGCCGACGGCCAAGCCCAGCACCAGCGGGTTGCGCCACAGCCCCACCGCCACGCCGCGCAGCACGCTGCGCCAGTGACCGCCGCCGCCGGCGCTGTCGGCCAGCGCCAGCAGCAGCGGAATCAGCAACAGGTTCTCGACCAGCATGTTCATGCCCAGAATCACCCCGGCCGCCGGAGCGCCCAGCACCAGCAGGTTGATCGGGTAGCCGACGAAGCCCGAATTCGGACAGGTCATGCCCATGGCCTGCACCACGCCGGCCAGCGGCGCCTGGCGCGCCAGGCGGCGCGTCCAGAACAGGCCGAAGCCGATCGTCGCCACGCCGCCCAGGGCGAACACGGCCATGTAGTGCCAGTCCAGGATGTCGGCCAGCGGCCGCTTGCCCACGGCACCGAACAGCAGCGCCGGCAGCGCGATGTACAGCACGAACTGGCCCAGCACCCGCATGTCGGCGCGCGCGAACAGGCCGGCGCGCGTGGCCAGCCAGCCCAGGGCGATGCACAGGTAGATGGGGCCGGTGATGGCCAGGATGTCGAGCACGCAGGGCCTCCCTCAGGCTGGGTGCGCACGCCGCAGCGCATCGGCCCAGTCCTGCCAGCGTGCGCCCTGTTCGACCCAGTCGAACACGCCGGCACGCGCCTGCTCGGCCACCCATTGCTGCTTGTCGGCGATGGCGGCGGTCATCAGCGGCTCGCAGCCGGCCTCCCGCACCGTGCGCGCCGATTCGCGCATTTCCTCGGCGCGGCGCTGACCGTGCTGCGCCACGCGCTGGAAAAAATAGGCGCCCTGCGCCGCCCAGTCGATGGACGGGAAGGTTTCCTGCAGCGTGGGCAACACATGCTCTTCGACCCCGTAGGCGCGGGCGGCGGTGTAGCTTTCGATCACCAGCGCCTCCAGGCCCTTGATCATCACGCTGCGGCACATCTTGATGGCGCTGGCCACGCCCAGCTGCTCGCTCACCGCCCGGGCGTCCATGCCCCAGCCGTTCAGGCGGGCGGCCAGCGCCGCCGCCTGCGCGCCGCCCAGCAACATCGGCACGCGGATGCCGTAGGGCGGCACCGAGGTCATCACCCCGGCCTCGACATAGCGTCCGCCGGCGCCGTCGAGGAGCGCGGCGCACTGCCGCTTGGTGCCGGGCGAGGCGGAATTGAGATCCAGAAACAGCGTGCCGGGCCGGATGTGGCGCGCCGCCTCCTCGGCCACGGCCAGCGTGCTGGAGGCGGTGACGGCCGAAATCACCAACTCGCTGGCCGCGCACAGCGCCGCGGCCGAATCGTGCGCCTGCACGCCGGCCGCGGCCGCGTGGGCGCGCTCGGCCGCGCCGGTGTCGGCACGGACGAACTTCAGGTCCCAGGCGCCGACGGCGGTCACGCCGGACAACCCGTTCAGGCCGGCGCTGAGGATCTTGCCGACCTCACCGTAGCCGATGAGGCCCAGGCGAATGCGTGCGTCCATCCTGATTCGCTCCTCAAACCATAGCTGTTGGCGCTCGTCAGACAAGCCCTAATGGCCGATTTGACCCCTGATTACTGACGCTCGATCCTGGCCGCCGCGATCACCTTGCCCCAGCGCTCGATGTCGCCCGCCAGCATCTCGGCGGCGTCCCTGGGCGTGCCGGGGTGCGGATCGAGGTTGAGCGCCTCCAGCTTCTGGCGCACGCCGGCGTCGGCCAGCGCGGCGTTGACGGCCTGGTTCAGCCGCTCGATCACCGCCGCCGGCGTGCCCATGGGCGCCGCCAGGCCGTTCCACGAGGCGGCATTCAGCCCCTTGACCCCGGCTTCCTGCGCCGTCGGCACGTCGGGCAGCACGCGCGAACGCTTGCTGCCGGTGACCGCCAGCGGGCGCAGCGCCTTGCCGCGGATCTGCGACAGCAGCGGGCTGAGGATGTCCAGCCCGGCCTGGATCTGATCGCCGCGGATGGCGTTGACGACATCTGGCGTGGCCTTGAACGGCACCACCTGCAAGTCCAGCCCGGCCGCGCTCTTGAACAGCTCGGCCGCCAGATGCTGCGTGGTGCCAATGTTGGGTGTGCCGATGTTCAGCTTGCCGGGGTTCTGGCGCGCATAGGCCAGCAGGTCGGCCAGCGAGCCGAACGCCCCGCCCTCCTTGCCGACGATCACCAGATCGAACGTGGCCAGCGGCGCCACCGGAGCGAACGTCTTGAGCGTGTCGTAAGGCAGCGACTTGAACAGCGCCTGGCTGACGGCCGTGCCGCTGGAGATCAGCAGCAGCGTGTGGCCATCGGCCGCCGCGCCCGCCACCGCCTGCCCGGCCACCACGCCGCCGGCGCCCGGTTTGTTGTCGACCAGCACCGGCTGGCCCAGGGTGCGCGCCATGTGCTCGCCCACCGCGCGTGCCGTGATGTCTGCCGCGCCGCCGGGCGCGTTGGGCACGACGATGCGAACCGGCTTGGCCGGAAAGCCTTGCGCCCATGCCGGCGCCAGGGACACGGCCGCGGCCGCGGCCAGGATGGAAGACAGAATCAGACGGCGCCGCATCGGCATGTGACCCCCGAACAGTGGTTGAATGGGAAAACCGCAGTCCAGTCTACCGGTTGTCGCCCGCCGGCGCCTGAGCGCGCATCCGCCGCCCGCAGCGTCATTTTGGGCGCCAGGGGTTTACCCTGATTTCTGCCGCGAGTCAGGAAACTGTAGCTGCAAACCCACGACCCGGCAGCGCCGGGAGCTATGAAACTGCTAGCGTGCTACAAATTTGCGATATAGTCGGGCCCATGCCCCCCGCGAACCAGAGGAGAAGCCTGACATGAGTTCCAAGGAAAACGCCGCCACCAGCCAGCTGCTGGCGCTGCTCGAGGCGCGCTACGCCATCCGTGTGCTGTGGGCCTTGCGCGACGGCCATCCCCAGACCTTCCGCCTGCTGCAAGACAGCGTGGGCGGCATCACCCCCAACACCCTCAACACCCGCCTGAAGGAGCTGCGCGCCGCCGGCCTGGTGACGCACGGCTCGGACGGCTACAGCCTGACCCCCAGCGGCGCCGACCTGGTCAAGCGCCTGTCCGACCTGCAGGCCTTCGCCACCAAGTGGGTGGCCGCGCAAACCAAGAAAAAGTGAACCTCCGCGGCGCGGCGGCGGCGCTGGCCCCAGTCTGCCAACGTCAAGCCAGAATCCCTGATTTCGCTGATCTGGACTGCGCCAGCAGCTATACGAATCATAGTCAACCATGAGCACCGGACTGCAAACCATCGACACCCAGCCGGGCACCGGCGCCGAAGCCCGCAAGGGCCAGACCGTGACCGTGCACTACACCGGCTGGCTGTATCAGAACGGCCAGCAGGGCGCCAAGTTCGACTCCAGTCGTGACCGCAACGACCCGTTCCGCTTCGCGCTCGGCGCCGGCATGGTGATCCGCGGCTGGGACGAAGGCGTGGCCGGCATGAAGGTGGGCGGCCAGCGCACCCTGATCATCCCGCCCGAGCTGGGCTACGGCGCCCGTGGCGCCGGCGGCGTGATCCCCCCCAACGCCACGCTGAAGTTCGACGTCGAGCTGCTCGCCGTCGCCGGCTGACGGCAGCGCGTCGCCCCCTGCAACGCCGCCTGCGGGCGGCCTTTTGCTTTTTATCCCCCGGAAATAGGGGGTCCGGGGCGCCAATAATCCGGCTTTCAGCGCATTTCCGTTCTTGAAAAGCCGGCGGCGGGACCCACATGAAAGCTGTTTGTTCCGCCTGATCGTCTTTTTCGACCACGCTTTTTCGCATGTCCGACCACTCGCATACTCCCCCGCCGTTCGACCCTCCCCTGTCCCCCGAAGAGCTGGAGGCGGCCGCCGCCGCCAACGAAGCCGATGCCGCCGCCACGCGTGAGCAAGCGCTGGCCGAGCTGGACAGCCTGAAGACGCAGGTCGCGGCGCTCACCGAACAGACCCTGCGCGCCCATGCCGAGGCGCAAAATGCTCGTCGCCGCGCCGACGAGGAAATCGCCAAGATTCGCAAGTTCGCCGTCGAATCCTTCGCCGAAAGCCTGCTGCCCGTGCTCGACAGCCTGGAAGCGGGCCTGAAGATCGACAACGCCAGCGCCGAGCAGCTGCGCGAAGGCACCGAAGCCACGCTGCGCCAGCTGCTCAGCGTGCTGGAGCGCAACAAGGTGGTCGAGGTCAATCCGGCGCCCGGCGCCCGCTTCGACCCCGCCCAACAGCAGGCCATCAGCATGGTGCCGGCCCAGCAGGACGCGGGCACCGTGGTCATGGTGCTGCAAAAGGGCTACACCATCGCCGAGCGCGTGCTGCGGCCGGCGCTGGTGACCGTGGCGCAATGAAAACATCGCCCGGCGCCCTCCCCTGAGCCGCCGGGCCTGGGTGGCCACGCTTGAATTTCCGGCGCCGGCCCCGCACCTTGACAGCAACTGAATTCACATCCATTCGCGGAGAACAATCATGGCAAAAATCATCGGCATCGACCTGGGCACCACCAACAGCTGCGTGTCCATCATGGAAGGCAACTCGACCCGGGTGATCGAGAACGCCGAGGGCGCGCGCACCACGCCGTCCATCGTGGCCTACCAGGAAGACGGCGAAGTGCTGGTCGGCGCCTCGGCCAAGCGCCAGGCCGTCACCAACCCGCGCAACACCATCTACGCCGCCAAGCGCCTGATCGGGCGCAAGTTCGACGAAAAAGAAGTGCAGAAGGACATCGACCTGATGCCCTTCAAGATCGTCAAGGCCGACAACGGCGACGCCTGGGTCGAAGTGCGCGACCAGAAGCTGGCGCCGCCGCAGATCAGCGCCGAGGTGCTGCGCAAGATGAAGAAGACCGCCGAGGACTACCTGGGCGAGCCCGTGACCGAGGCCGTCATCACCGTCCCCGCCTACTTCAATGACAGCCAGCGCCAGGCCACCAAGGACGCCGGCCGCATCGCCGGCCTGGACGTCAAGCGCATCATCAACGAACCCACCGCCGCGGCCCTGGCCTTCGGCCTGGACAAGCAGGAAAAGGGCGACCGCAAGATCGCCGTCTATGACCTGGGCGGCGGCACCTTCGACGTCTCCATCATCGAGATCGCCGACGTCGACGGCGAGAAGCAGTTCGAGGTGCTGGCCACCAACGGCGACACCTTCCTGGGCGGCGAGGACTTCGACCAGCGCATCATCGACTACGTCATCGGCGAGTTCAAGAAGGAACAAGGCGTCGACCTCAAGGCCGACGTGCTGGCCCTGCAGCGCCTGAAGGAAGCTGCCGAGAAGGCCAAGATCGAGCTGTCCTCCACCGCCTCGACCGACATCAACCTGCCCTACATCACGGCCGATGCCTCGGGCCCCAAGCACCTGAACATCAAGCTCACGCGCGCCAAGCTCGAAGCCCTGGTCGAGGACCTGATCGAGCGCTCCATCGCGCCCTGCCGCACCGCCATCAAGGACGCCGGCATCGCCGTCGGCGACATCCACGACGTGATCCTGGTGGGCGGCATGACGCGCATGCCCAAGGTGCAGGACAAGGTGAAGGAATTCTTCGGCAAGGAGCCGCGCAAGGACGTCAACCCCGACGAGGCGGTGGCTGTTGGAGCGGCCATCCAGGGCCAGGTGCTGTCGGGTGACCGCAAGGACGTGCTGCTGCTGGACGTGACGCCGCTGTCGCTGGGCATCGAGACCCTGGGCGGTGTCATGACCAAGATGATCACCAAGAACACCACCATCCCGACCAAGTTCGCGCAGACCTTCTCCACCGCTGACGACAACCAGCCGGCCGTGACGATCAAGGTCTACCAGGGCGAGCGCGAACTGGCCAGTGGCAACAAGGCGCTGGGCGAATTCAACCTGGAGGGCATCCCGCCGGCGCCGCGCGGCCTGCCGCAGATCGAGGTCACCTTCGACATCGACGCCAACGGCATCCTGCACGTGAGCGCCAAGGACAAGGGCACGGGCAAGGAAAACAAGATCACCATCAAGGCCAACTCGGGCCTGTCCGAGGCCGAGATCCAGCAGATGGTGAAGGACGCCGAGCTCAACGCCGCCGAGGACCACAAGAAGGTCGAACTGGTGCAGGCGCGCAACCAGGGCGATGCCATGGTGCACAGCGTGCGCAAGTCGCTGGGCGAGCACGGCGACAAGCTGGACGCTGGCGAGAAAGACAAGATCGAGGCCGCCATCAAGGCGCTGGAAGAAGCCATCAAGGGCGACGACAAGACCGACATCGAGGGCAAGACCGAAGCGCTCATGACCGCCAGCCAGAAACTGGGCGAGAAGATGTACGCCGATGCGGCGGCTGCCGCCCAAGCCGCTGGAGCGGGTGCTGGCGCCGCACCGGGCGCGCAGCAGGCCGGCGCCGCCCCGGCCGATGACAACGTGGTCGACGCCGAGGTCAAGGAAGTCAAGAAAGAGGGCTGAGCGTTTGGCGTTGAGCGTTGAGCGTGCGCAATTTCCGTGAACTGACGGCCTGGCAGATCGCTTTTGATCTTGCCAGGCTGATCTATCGACACACGGACGCGCTACCGAGATCAGAGGAATTCGGGCTCAAGGCGCAGATGCGGCGAGCCGCCATTTCCATTCCGTCCAACTTGGCGGAAGGGGCCGGCAGGTCGACCCGCAAGGATTTCTCCAACTTCGTCACCATAGCGCGCGGCTCGCTCAACGAGTTGCAAACCCAGGTTCTGTTGTCCGCGGAACTTGGGTTTCTGTCTTCAGCGGACGTCAATCATTTGCAAACGGTCATCGATCGGCTCTATGCGCTGCTCAACGGGCTGCGCAACTCGCTCAACGCCGAACGCTGAACGCTCAACCTGCCATGGCCAAGCGCGACTACTACGAAGTCCTGGGCGTCCCCAAGAACGCCGGCGACGATGAGATCAAGAAGGCTTATCGCAAGCTGGCGATGAAGTACCACCCGGACCGCAACCAGGGTGATGCCGCCGCCACCGCCGAAGGCAAGTTCAAGGAGGTCAAGGAAGCCTACGAGATGCTGTCCGACCCGCAGAAGAAGGCCGCCTACGACCAGTACGGCCACGCGGGTGTCGACCCCAACATGCGCGGCGCCGGCCCCGAGGGCTTTGGTGGCTTTGCCGAGACCTTCGGCGACATCTTCGGCGACATCTTCGGCGCTGGCGGACGCGGCGGCGCGCGCGGCGGCCGGCAGGTGTATCGCGGCGCCGACCTCAGCTACGCCATGGAGGTCACGCTGGAAGAAGCCGCCGCCGGCAAGGAGGCGCAGATCCGCATCCCCAGCTGGGACGACTGCGCCAGCTGCCACGGCTCGGGCGCCAAGGCCGGCACCAGCGCCAGCACCTGCGCCACCTGCCACGGCCAGGGCGTGGTGCAGATGCGCCAGGGCTTCTTCAGCGTGCAGCAGACCTGCCCGCACTGCCGCGGCAGCGGCAAGATCATCAAGGAACCCTGCACCAGCTGCCACGGCCAGGGCAAGGTCAAGAACCAGAAGACGCTGGAGGTGAAGATCCCCGCCGGCATCGACGACGGCATGCGCATCCGCTCGGCCGGCAACGGCGAACCGGGCACCAATGGCGGCCCGCCGGGCGACCTGTTCATCGAGATCCGCCTGAAGAAGCACGACATTTTCGAGCGCGACGGCGACGACCTGCACTGCGTGGTGCCGATCGGCTTTGCCGCCGCCGCCCTGGGCGGCGAGATCGAAGTGCCCACCCTCAGCGGCAAGGCCGCCATCGACATCCCCGAAGGCACCCAGGCCGGCAAGCAGTTTCGCCTGCGCGGCAAGGGCATCAAGGGCGTGCGTTCGTCCTACCCCGGCGATCTGTACTGCCATATCAGCATCGAGACGCCGGTCAAGCTGACCGAGCACCAGCGCAAGCTGCTGAAGGAATTCGACGAATCGCTGAAAAAAGGCGGCGCCAAGCACTCGCCCGGCACCGAGAGCTGGACCGACCGCCTCAAGAGTTTTTTCGGCGCCTGAGAGACCGCAATCAGGCCGCCGCCGAGCTGGGACGGCACTTAAGACAGCCTTCAGTTGCCGCCGCCACACTCGGCGGCCATGTCGACATCGATCGCGCGGGTACCCGCCCGGCCTGTTGCCGCGGCAGCGGCGCAGCGCAAGACCTGGGGCCAGCGGCGCCAGATTCAGCCCTCCACCGCCGTTTTGCTGGTGGCGCTGTGGATCGCCAGCATCGCCAACCTGCCGTTGTGGCAGGCCTTGTACGCCCTGCCCGAGCTGGCCGATGGCCGGGGACTGGTGTTCCGTGTCACCTTCTGCATCGTGCTGGCGGCGCTGCACGTGCTGCTGCTGAGCCTGCTGGCGTGGCGGCACACGCTCAAGCCGGTGCTCACCCTGTTTCTGCTGGCCGCCGCCGGCGGCGCGTATTTCATGCTCAGCTACGGCGTGGTGATCGACCGCAGCATGATGCTCAACGTGCTGCTGACCGACGGCGCCGAAGCGCGCGAACTGCTCAGCCTGCGCCTGCTGGCGGCGCTGACGGCGCTGGGCGTGCTGCCCGCGACCGTGCTGTGGCGCACCCGGATCGCCTGGCCCAGCGCGGCCCGCCAACTGCGCCAAAACGCTATTGTGTTCATGGCTGCTTGCGCAGTTGTGGCGGGCGGCACAGGCCTTTTCTTCCAGGATCTGGCGGCCACCATGCGCAACCACACGCAGCTGCGCTATCTGATCAATCCGCTGAATTCGTTCTACGCCCTGGCCATCGTCGGCCGTCAGCCCATCCAGCGCAACGGCGCCGCCGTGCTGCCGCTGGCCGAGGACGCGCGGCTGCCCGCGCTGGCCGCCGGCGCCAGGCCGCCGCTGGTGGTGCTGGTGCTGGGCGAGACCGCGCGCGCCGACCACCTGGGCCTGAACGGCTACGCACGCGACACCACACCGCGCCTGGCGCGCGAGGACGTGGTCAGCCTGCGCAACGTGTGGTCCTGCGGCACCAACACCGCCGCCTCGGTGCCCTGCATGTTCTCCAACCTGGGCCGCGAAGCCTTCGAGGACCGCCAGGCCAATACCGAGGGCCTGGCCGACGTGCTGCAGCGTGCCGGCTATGCCGTGCTGTGGCTGGACAACCAGGCCGGGGGCTGCAAGGGCGTGTGCGACCGCGTGCCGCGCGTCGATCACGTCCAGCTGCGCAAGCCGGGCCCGCTGTGCCGCGACGATGAATGCTACGACGAGGTCATGCTGCAAGACCTGGACGAGCGCATCGCCCGACTGCCGGCCGAGCGGCGCGCGCGTGGTGTGGTGGTGTTCATGCACCAGATGGGCAGCCACGGCCCCGCCTATTACAAGCGCACGCCGGCGCAGTTCAAGTCGTTCACGCCCGAATGCACCACCAACGCGCTGCAACAGTGCGCGCGCCAGGAGGTCGTCAACGCCTACGACAACAGCATCGCCTACACGGACCGCTTCCTGGCCTCGGCCATCGACTGGCTGCGCGGCCACGAGCGGCAATGGGCGCCGGCGCTGCTGTACGTGTCGGACCACGGCGAATCGCTGGGCGAAAACAACCTCTACCTGCACGGCCTGCCCTACCGCTTTGCGCCGGACGCGCAAAAGCACGTGCCCTGGATCAGCTGGTTCTCGCGCCCGTTCGAGCGCCAGAGCGGCGTGGCCAGCGCCTGCCTGAAAGCCCAGGCCGGGCAGCGCCTGTCGCACGACAACTACTTCCACAGCGTGTTGGGCCTGCTGGACGTGCAGACCCGGGTGTACGACGCGGGCCGCGACATCCACGCCGGCTGCCGCGCGCCGGCCTGACATCGCACACGGCCCGTCGGCCACCTGCATTGGCCTGATCAAATCAACCGCTGGGGCTCCACTGGCAAGCGTCAATAGCTATCAAATAGATAGCTATCAGAGAAACCGGTCGAGCAGCTTGCGACTGTGGCGGTCCATGGCCATCAGGTCGCGGATCAGGTATTGCACGCCATGGGCGTCGTTGACGATCAGCAGGCCCGGGCCCAGGCGGCGGATGTCTTCCTCGCCCTTGAGCACGAAGCGGGTCGGCCCGCGATCGGTGTCCACGTCCCAGGTGCTGGGGGTGACGAAACTGCTCACGCCCTTGACGCGCAGCAGGCGCGGCATGAATTCACGCTGCTCCAGCGCCTCGGCCAGCAGAGCGCGACGGGCGTCGTCCAGCGCGGCCAGGCGCGGCACCCAGGCCAGCTCGTGTCCATCGCCGTCCACCAGGCTGATGCCCTCGTCCGGCGCACCGATCGGAAACGCCCGCACGGCGACGACGCCGACGTGTTCGCGCCCCGCCGCGTCGGTCAGCACCAGATGGCCAAAGGCGTCGCGGCGCAGGTCAAAGTCGGGCGCGGTCATGGGCGGGGCTCCTGGCGCGGCGCGGCCGCGGCGTCAGCGTCATCGCGATGCAAGGGCGCGCCGGCCATCGCCGACGTGGGAGGGTCGGCGGCCAGTACCGCTTCGTCGACCTCCAGCATGCGATCGCGCTCGGCCTTCTCCTGGCGCGCCTGCGCCTCGTACAGGCGCCAGTAGGCCCCCCGCTTGGCCAGCAGGGCTTCGTGCGTGCCTTCCTCGACCTTCACGCCCTTGTCCATCACCACCAGCCGGTCGGCCTTGCGCAGCGTGGACAGGCGGTGGGCGATGGCGATCGTGGTGCGCCCGCGCACCAGGTTGTCCAGCGCTTTCTGGATCTCGCGCTCGGTCTCGGTGTCGACCGAGGCCGTGGCCTCGTCGAGGATCAGGATGCGCGGGTCGATCAGCAGCGCGCGCGCGATGCTGATGCGCTGGCGTTCGCCGCCCGACAGGCCCTGGCCGCGCTCGCCCACCAGCGAGTCGTAGCCCTGCGGCAGGCGCAGGATGAACTCGTGCGCGTGCGCGGCGCGCGCGGCGGCCACGATCTCCTCGCGCGTGGCGTCGGGCTTGCCGTAGGCGATGTTCTCGGCGATGGTGCCGAAGAACAGGTAGGGCTCCTGCAACACCAGGCCGATGTGGCGGCGCCAGTCGGCCACCCGCACCTGGCGCAGGTCGACACCATCGACCTCGATGGCGCCCTCGGTGACGTCGTAGAAGCGGCAGATCAGATTGACCAGGGTGCTCTTGCCCGAGCCGCTGTGGCCGACCAGGCCGATCATCTCGCCCGGCTCGATGTGCAGGTGCAGGCCGCGCAGGACCGACCGGTTGCCATAGCGCAGCGCGGCGTCGCGGATGTCGATGCGGCCCTGCACGCGCGGCAGCGGCACCGGGTTTTTCGGCTCGGGCACGCTGGAGACATGGTCCAGGATCTCGAAGATGCGCTTGGTGGCCGAGGCCGCCTTCTGCGTCACCGAGACGATGCGGCTCATCGAGTCGAGCCGGGTGTAGAAGCGCCCGATATAGGCCAGGAACGCCGTCAACACACCCACCGTGACGCGCTGCTGGCTGACCAGCCAGATGCCGGCCGCCCAGACGATCAGCAGGCCGATCTCGGTCAGCAGCGTCACCGTGGGCGAAAACAGCGACCACAGCTTGTTCAGCCGGTCGTTGACCGCCAGGTTGTGGCGATTGGCGTCGCGAAAACGCCCCGCCTCGCGATCTTCCTGAGCGAAGGCCTTGACCACGCGGATGCCCGGAATGGTGTCGGCCAGCACGTTGGTGACCTCGGACCAGACGCGATCGATCTTCTCGAAGCCGGTGCGCAGGCGGTCGCGCACCACATGGATCAGCCAGGCGATGATGGGCAGCGGCACCAGGGTCACCAGCGCCAGCGTCGGGTCAATGGAGAACAGGATCGCCGCCGTCATGGCGATCATCAGCACGTCGGTGGCGAAATCCAGCAGGTGCAGCGACAGGAAGATGTTGATGCGGTCGGTTTCGGAGCCGATGCGCGCCATCAGATCGCCCGTGCGCCGGCCACCGAAATATTCAAGTGAAAGTTTCAGCAGGTGTTCGTAAGTGATGGTGCGCAGGTCGGCGCCGATGCGCTCGGACACCAGCGCCAGGATGTAAGTCTTGGCCCAGCCCAGGCCCCAGGCCAGCAGGGCCGAGCCCAGCAGGCCCGACAGCAGCAGCGCCACGTAGCCGGTGTCGATCTGCTGGCCGCTCTGGAACGGGATCAGCACCTTGTCCATCAGGGGCATGGTCAGGTAGGGCGGCACCAGGGTGGCGGCGGTGGCCGCCAACATCAGCAAAAAGCCGGCCAGCAGCTGCCACTGGTAGGGCCGCGCGAAGCGCCACAGGCGCAGCAGCGTCCAGGTGGACGGCGGCTTGTCGGGCTCCCCGCTGTCCTCTTCCTCGGCCACGCCCTCGGCGATGGGGGCCGCCTCCTCGGCCGGCGGGGACGGCCCGCCCGCCAGCGCCTGCGCGGCGCGCTCGAACAGGCCCAGAAAGCGCAGCGCCGCCGGGTTGTGCCCCAGCGTGTAGCGCCACACGGCCAGTCGGCCCTGCGCGTCGCGCAGCTCCAGCGCGCCCACCCCCGCATGGTCGTGATGCGTCAGCGCCAAGCCCGGCCGCAAGTCCCAGGCCTGCCAGCCGGTTGCATCCGGAAACCGCGTGACAAGCCGTTGATCTGTAATGAGAATCACGCCACTGCCAAAGCGCAGCTGGCGCGTCAGGTCAACGTCCAGCACGCCCAGCACGTTTTCTGTGGGTCGCAGGGGCGCTCCCTCGCCCATGGCAGGCGCGGTTTCACCGGCGACGGCGGGAAACCGGGGATCAGACAAGGTGGGTTCCGGCAAGGCAGCCCTTCTGACAGCAACGAATCACGGAAAGCGAGCGCACGGCTCTATGAGGCGAATCGATCAACACGAACATGGCTCGGCAAGCGGTGGCGGATTGTATGCCCCCACCCCCCAGGTGGTGGCCGACGACGCCCCGGCATGCGCGGCGCAACCCGAACGCCGCTTTGCCGACATCGTCATCCGCCGCATGACCCATCTGCGCGGCCCCAACATCTGGACCTACCGCGCGGTGATCGAGGCCATCGTCGACATCGGCGAACTGGAGGACTATCCCTCCAACGCCCTGCCCGGCTTCTATGACCGGCTGACGGCCTGGCTGCCCGGCCTGATCGAGCACCGCTGCAGCGTCGGCCGCCGCGGCGGCTTTCTGATGCGGCTGCGCGACGGCACCTGGCCGGGCCACATCCTGGAACACGTGGCGCTGGAGCTGCAAACCCAGGCCGGCATGAAAACCGGCTTCGGCAAGGCCCGCATGACGCACGAGCGCGGTGTCTACAAGGTCATCATCCGCACCCGCCACGAGGCCATCGGCAAGCTCGCCATCACTTCGGCGCGCGACCTGGTGATGGCGGCCATCAACAACCACCCCCATGACGTGGGCGCCACCATTGCCCGGCTGACCGAAATGGTCGACCGCCTGTGCCTGGGGCCCAGCACCGCCTGCATCGTCGACGCCGCCGTCGAACGCGGCATCCCGACCATCCGGCTGAACGACGGCAACCTGGTGCAGCTGGGCCACAGCGCGGCGCAACACCGCATCTGGACCGCCGAGACCGACCGCACCAGCGCCATCGCCGAAGGCATCGCCAGCGACAAGGACCTGACCAAGCAGTTGCTGGCGGCCGCCGGCGTGCCGGTGCCCGAGGGCCGTGCCGTGGCCAGCGCCGAAGACGCCTGGGACGCCGCCGGGGACATCGGCCTGCCGGTGGCGGTCAAGCCGTCGGACGGCAACCATGCGCGCGGCGTGTCGCTCAACCTGAAGACGCGCGACGAAGTCATGAGCGCCTTCACCGCCGCCGAGCAGGAAGGCTCCGAGGTGCTGGTCGAGCGCTTCATCCCGGGCCAGGAACACCGGCTGCTGGTGGTCGGCGGCAAGGTCGTGGCCGCCACGCGCGGCGAGATCATCCGCGTCAGTGGCGACGGCCGCTCCAGCATCGGCCAGCTGATCGACGCCCATGTCAACACCGACCCGCGCCGCGGCGTCGAGGAACACCTGCCGCTGGAAACCCTGCGCCACGATGACCCGGTGCTGCTGCTGCTGCTGCAGCGCCAGGGTCTGGCCATCGACAGTGTGCTGCCTCGCGGTGAATCGGCCGTGGTGCAGCGCACCGGCAACATGTCGATCGACGTCACCGGACAAGTGCACCCCGACGTGGCCGAGCTGGTCGCGCTGGCGACACGGGTGGTCGGGCTGGACATCGCCGGCATCGACCTGGTGGCCGAGGACATCGGCCAGCCGCTGGCCGCGCAGGGCGGCGCCATCGTCGAGGTCAACGCCGGGCCCGGCCTCTTGATGCACCTCAAGCCCGCGATCGGCCGCGCCCAGCCGGTGGGCGACGCCATCGTCAACCATCTGTTCCCTGCCGGCGCCTCGGGTCGCGTGCCGATCGTCGGCGTGCTCAGCGACGGCGAAAGCGCGCTGGCCGCACGGCTGATCGCCGCCCTGATGCAGTGGCACGGCCTGCATACCGCGCTGGCCTGCCGCGACGGTCTGTTCCTGGGCCCGCGCCAGCTGGCCACCGGCAGCGCACTGGGCTATGCCATCGGCGAGCGCATGCTGATCAACCGCACCGTGCAGGCGGCCGTGTTCGAAACCTCGCCGCGCCATATCCTGTCCGAGGGTCTGCCCTACGACCGCTGCCAGGTCGGCGTGGTCATGCACATGCCCGGCCCCGAGGGCCTGGAAGACCTGTACGTCACCGAGGCCGATCAGCTGCCCGGCATCGTGCGCACCCAGGTCGACGTGGTGCTGCCCGAAGGCGCGGCGGTGCTGAACGCCGATGACGCCGAGGTGCTGGCGCTGGCCGACTACTCGGACGGCGAAGTGCTGCTCTACAGCCTGGACCCGGCCTGTCCGGCGCTGACGGCACACCGGGCACGCAAGGGCCGTGCCGCCTTCGCGCGCGGCGACCACATCCTGCTGGCGCAGGGCGCCGAAGAAATCCCTCTGGTGAACCTGTCGGCGCCCGAATTTTCCGCCATCACCCAGGAGCCCCCCGAGGACGTGCGCCCCTACGTACTGGCCGCCGTGGCGGCCGCCTGGTCGCTGGGCGTACCGGTCGAGCTGATCCGTGCAGGTTTGTTGCACTTTTGTGAAGCGGCACCGGCCGGCGCTGTCCACTGAGCGCCCGGCTCAGCCGTTGCGTAATTCAGCCTACTTCTTCCAGGACCATCATGGAAATCACCCGCATTCGCGCGCTGCGCGGCCCCAACCTGTGGAGCCGCCACACGGCCATCGAGGCCGTGGTCACCTGCGACGAAGCCGAGCGCGATCTGCACCGAAGTCCCGCCTTTGAAAAGCAGCTGCGCGAGCTGTTCCCGGACGTCGGGACGCTGCAGGTCAACCAGCCCGGCACGCTCAGCACGCCCATGTCCATGGCCCACGCCCTGGAGCTGGTGACCCTGGCCCTGCAGGCGCAGGCTGGCTGCCCGGTCACCTTCAGCCGCACCACCCCGACCGAGATCGAGGGCACCTTCCAGGTCGCGGTGCAATACACCGAGGAAGCCGTGGGCCGGCTGGCCTTCGAGAAGGCCCAGCTGCTGTGCCGCGCCGCCGCCGAGGGCGGTTCGTTCGATCTCGGCGCCACGCTCGCCGAGCTGCGCGAACTGGACGAGGACGAGCGCCTGGGCCCGTCGACGGGCGCCATCGTTGACGCCGCCGTGCGGCGCGGGATTCCCTTCAAGCGCCTGACGCGCGGCAGCCTGGTGCAGCTGGGCTGGGGCAGTCGCCAGCGCCGCATCCAGGCGGCCGAGGTGGACGGCACCAGCGCCATCGCCGAATCCATCGCCCAGGACAAGGACCTGACCAAGAAGCTGCTGCACGCCGCCGGCGTGCCGGTGCCGCTGGGGCGCCCCGTGACCGACCTGGAAGACGCCTGGGCCGCCGCGCAGGAGATCGGCCTGCCCGTGGTGGTCAAGCCGCAGGACGGCAACCAGGGCAAGGGCGTCACCGTCGGCATCGTGGACCGCGAGCATTTCGACATCGCCTACCGCGCCGCCGCCGACTACGGCACGGTGATGGTCGAGCGCTACCTGCCGGGCCACGACTTCCGGTTGCTGGTGGTGGGCAACAAGCTGGTGGCGGCGGCGCGGCGCGATCCGCCACTGGTCATCGGCGACGGCGAGCACACGGTGCGCCAGCTGGTGGCCGAGGTCAACAAGGACCCGCGCCGCGGTGAGGGCCACGGCACCTCGCTGACCAAGATCCGCATCGACGCCATTGCCGAGGCCCGTCTGACCGCGCAGGGCCTGACGCCAGACAGCGTGCCCGCCAAGGGCCAGCGCGTGGTGATGCGCAACAACGCCAACCTGTCCACCGGCGGCACCGCCACCGACGTGACCGACAGCGTGCACCCGCAGGTGGCCGCGCGCGCCATCGAGGCCGCCCAGACTGTGGGCCTGGACATCTGCGGCGTCGACGTGGTGTGCGAGACCGTGATCAAGCCGCTGGAAGAGCAGAACGGCGGCATCGTCGAGGTCAACGCCGCGCCGGGCCTGCGCATGCACCTGACGCCCTCCTTCGGCAAGGGTCGCGACGTCGGCCAGGCGGTGATCGAGCAGATGTACCCCGATGGCGGCAACGGCCGCATTCCGGTCATCGCCGTCACCGGCACCAATGGCAAGACCACCACCGTGCGCCTGGCGGCGCACTTGCTCAAGACCAGCGGCCTGCGCGTGGGCATGACCAATACCGACGGCGTGTACGTCAATGGCCGCCAGATCGATTCCGGCGACTGCTCCGGTCCGCGCAGCGCGCGCAACGTGCTGGCGCACCCCGACGTCGATGCCGCCGTGCTGGAAACCGCGCGCGGCGGCCTGCTGCGCGAGGGCCTGGCCTTCGACCAGTGTGACGTGGCCGTGGTCACCAACATGGGCGGCGGCGACCACCTGGGGCTGAACTACATCACCACGCTGGAAGACCTGAAGGTGCTCAAGCGCGTGATCGTGCTCAACGTGGCGCCCACCGGCACGGCGGTGCTCAACGCCGCCGACCCGGCGGTGGTCGCCATGGCGCCGCACTGCCCCGGCCACATCACCTTCTTTGCCCAGGACGGCCAGAACCCGGTCATCGCCACGCACCGGGCACAGGGCAAGCGCGTCGTGTTCGTCGACGGCGGAGACATCGTCTGCGCCGAAGGCCACGCCGTCCGGCGCCTGCCGCTGGCCCGCGTGCCGCTCACGCGCAAGGGGCAGATCGGCTTCCAGATCGAGAACTGCATGGCCTCGGTGGCGGCGGCCTGGGCCGTCGGCGTGTCCTGGGAAGCGATCCAGAAAGGACTGGCCAGCTTCATCAGCGACCTGCACGGCGTGCCGGGCCGCTTCAACGTGTTCGACTACCGCGGCGCTACCGTGATCGCCGACTACGGCCACAACCCGGATGCCATCGCGGCCCTGGTGGCGGGGGTCGGCAACATGGCCGCGCAAAAGCGTTCGGTGGTCATCAGCGGCGCCGGTGACCGGCGCGACGAGGACATCCGAGGGCAGACGCGCCTGCTGGGCGCTGCCTTCGACGAGGTCATCCTCTACCAGGATGCCTGCCAGCGCGGCCGCCAGGACGGCGAGGTGCTGGCCCTGCTGCGCCAGGGCCTGGAAGGCGCCACGCGCACCCGCCACGTGGAAGAAATCCGCGGCGAGTTCCAGGCCATCGACCGCGCGCTCGAACGACTGAATACCGGCGATCTGTGCCTGATCCTCATCGACCAGGTCGAAGAAGCGCTGGCCCACATTCAGCGGCGCGTGGCCGAAGCCACCCCGACGCCGCGGCCCGCGGCGCCGCGCGGGGCGGCCAGCGCGCGCAAACCCCGGCGTGCCAAGCCAGCGGGCACGGTGGTGGCGCTGGGCCTGCGGCTCTGACCCCTGCAGCGGCCTGTTGCCTGGCGCGCCTATCAGGCGCGGCGCAAGAAAAAACCGGCATGGCCGGTTTTTTTTGCGCCGTGCGTCAGCGAACAGATGCTCAGAGAGCCAGCCGCTGCCGCGCCTGCTGATACTCGCGCTTCAAGCGGGCGACCAGCTCGGCTGTGGGCAGCACCTCGCGGATGGCGCCGATGCCCTGGCCGCAGCCCCAGATGTCCTTCCAGGCCTTGGCCGCGCCGCCACCGCCGAAGTTCATCTTGCTGGGGTCGCTCTGCGGCAGGTTGTCCGGGTCCATGCCGGCATTGCGGATGCTGCCCTTGAGGTAGTTGCCCAGAACGCCGGTATAGAAGTTGCTGTAGACGATGTCGTCGGAGTCGCAGTCGACGATCATCTGCTTGTAGGCATCCACCGCGCGCGCCTCCTCTGTGGCGATGAAGGCCGAGCCGATGTAGGCGAAGTCGGCCCCCATGGCCTGCGCCGCCAGGATGGCCCCGCCCGAGGCGATGGCGCCCGACAGCGCCAGCGGGCCGTCGAACCACTGACGGATTTCCTGCACCATGGCAAACGGGCTCTTGGCGCTGGCGTGCCCGCCCGCGCCCGCCGCCACCGGGATCAGCCCGTCGGCGCCCTTTTCGATCGCCTTGTGGGCAAACACGTTGTTGATGACGTCGTGCAGCACCACGCCGCCCCAGGCATGCACCGCCTGGTTGACGTCCTCGCGCGCGCCCAGGCTGGTGATGACGATGGGCACCTTGTACTTGGCGCAGACCTGCATGTCGTGCTCCAGGCGGTCGTTGCTCTTGTGCACGATCTGGTTGATGGCAAAGGGCGCGGCCGGGTTGTCGGGATGGGCCCGGTCCCACGCCGCCAGCGCCTCGGTGATCTCGGCCAGCCATTCCTCCAGCTGCGCCGCTGGGCGCGCGTTGAGCGCCGGCATCGAGCCGACCACGCCCGAGGTGCACTGGGCGATCACCAGCTTGGGGTTGCTGATGATGAACAGGGGCGAGCCGATCACCGGGAACTTCAGGCCTTGCAGGACAGGAGGCAGTCGGGACATGTCGAACCTTTGGAAATTCGAATAAGGGTTGAATACGCCTCTGTCGCTTGTCCAGCAAGCGCCAGAAGCTATGATTTATATAGCAATCTCAGAACGCATCGAGCGCCAGCGCGGTCACGCTGTCGGCGCCCTCGACAATGGCATCGCGCACGCCGGGCACACGGGTCAGGATGTGGTCGGCATAAAAGCGGGCAGTGGTGATCTTGGCCTTCATGAACGCCGGGTGCTGGCCGGCCGCCAGCTGCTGTTCGGCAGCGATCAGGGCGCGGCCAAGCTGCCAGCCGGCCACCAGGTTGCCCGCCAGCATCAGGTAGGGCACGCTGCCGGCGTAGGCGGCATTCGGGTTCTGCCGGGCCTGGCCGGCGATGAAATCAACCACGTCGATGAACGCCAGCCGAGCCGTCGCCAGTCGGCGCGCCACCGCCTTGGCCTCCTGGCTGCCGCTGGCCAGTTGTCGCTCGGTGGCCTCGATCTGCGCGGCGATCGCCTTGGCCGTCTGGCCACCGTCGCGCGCCGTCTTGCGGCCCACCAGGTCGTTGGCCTGGATGGCGGTCGTGCCCTCGTAGATGGTCAGGATCTTGGCGTCGCGGTAGTACTGCGCCGCGCCGGTCTCCTCGATGAAGCCCATGCCGCCATGCACCTGCACGCCCAGGTTGGTGACTTCCAGGCTCGTCTCGGTGCTGTAGCCCTTGACCAGCGGCACCAGGAATTCGTAGAAGGTCTGATTCTGCCGGCGCGCCTCGGCGTCCGGGTGGTGGTGCGCGGCGTCGTAGGCCGCGGCGGCCGTGCTGGCCATCGCGCGGCAGCCCTCGGTGAGGGCGCGCATGGTCATCAGCATGCGGCGCACGTCCGGGTGGTGAATGATGGTGGCCGCACCGGCCACGCTGCCGTCGACCGGGCGGCTTTGCACGCGTTCGCTGGCGTACTGCACGGCCTTCTGGTAGGCGCGTTCGGCGATCGCGATGCCCTGCACGCCGACGGCGTAGCGCGCGGCGTTCATCATGATGAACATGTATTCGAGGCCGCGGTTTTCCTCGCCCACCAGGTAGCCGACGGCGCCGCCGTGGTCGCCGAACTGCAGCACCGCCGTGGGGCTGGCCTTGATGCCCATCTTGTGCTCGATGCTGACACAGTAGACGTCGTTGCGCTCGCCCGGACCGCCGTCCGCATTGACCATGAACTTCGGCACCACGAACAGGCTGATGCCCTTGACGCCCTCGGGTGCCCCCGCCACGCGCGCCAGCACCAGGTGGACGATGTTGTCCGCCATGTCGTGCTCGCCGTAGGTGATGAAGATCTTGGTGCCGAAGACCCGATACGTGCCATCGGGTTGCGGCTCGGCGCGCGTGCGCACCGCCGCCAGGTCGCTGCCGGCCTGCGGCTCGGTCAGGTTCATGGTGCCGGTCCACTGGCCGGACACCAGCTTGTCCAGGTAGGTGGCTTTCAGCGCGTCGCTGCCGGCGGTCAGCAGCGCCTCGATGGCGCCGTCGGTCAGCAGCGGACACAGCGCGAAGCTCATGTTGGCCGAGTTCAGGATCTCCCCGCAGGCCGCGCCAATGGTCTTGGGCAGGCCCTGGCCGCCAAAATCGGCCGGGTGTTGCAGGCCCTGCCAGCCGCCTTCGGTGTACTGCTTGTAGGCCTCCTTGAAGCCGGCGCTGGTGGTGACCGAGGTGCCGCTGTGGCTGGACGGCGCCTTGTCGGCCTCGAAGTTGAGCGGCGCCAGCACACCCTCATTGAAGCGCGCGCATTCTTCCAGCACCGCCTGTGCGGTTTCCAGCCCGGCATCCTCGAAACCGGGGATGGCGGCGATCTGGTCGATGCGCGCCAGGTGCTCGATGTTGAACAGCAGATCCTGGAGTGGGGCCTTGTAGCTCATCGCGAATGTCCTGAAACAAGCAAAAGAAAAGGGCATCGCACGCGATGCCCCTGGATGACGACATCATGGACCACACCCCCGCGCCTGCGCCAAGAGTGGGCCCGAAATGGTCACAGGGCCTTGACCAGCTCCGGCACGGCCTCGAACAGATCGGCCACCAGGCCGTAGTCAGCCACGCTGAAGATCGGCGCTTCTTCGTCCTTGTTGATGGCGACGATGACCTTGGAGTCCTTCATGCCCGCCAGGTGCTGGATGGCGCCGGAAATGCCGGCGGCGATGTACAGCTGCGGCGCGACGATCTTGCCGGTCTGGCCGACCTGCAGGTCGTTGGCGGCGTAGCCCGCATCGACCGCGGCGCGGCTGGCGCCGATGGCGGCGCCCAGCTTGTCGGCCAGCGGCGTCATGACCTCGTTGAACTTCTCGGCGCTGCCCAGCGCGCGGCCGCCGGAGACGACGACCTTGGCGGCGGTCAGCTCGGGCCGGTCACTCTTGGCCAGCTCGGCGCCGACAAAGCGGCTCTTGCCGCTGTCGGTGACGGCGGCGATGGTCTCGACCGCGGCGCTGCCACCCGTGGCGGCGGCGTCAAAGCCGGTCGTCCGCACGGTGATCACCTTGGTGGCGTCCGCGCTCTGCACGGTGGCGATGGCGTTGCCGGCGTAGATGGGGCGCTCGAAGGTGTCGGGCCCGTCGACCTTGGTGATCTCGCTGATCTGGGCCACGTCGAGTTTGGCCGCCACCCGCGGGGCGGCGTTCTTGCCGCTGGCGGTGGCCGGAAACAGAATGTGGCTGTAGTTGCCGGCCACGGCCAGCACCTGGGCGGCCAGGTTTTCAGCCAGACCGTGCGCCAGGGCTTCGCCGTCGGCGTGCAGCACCTTGGCGACGCCGGCGATCTGGCTGGCGGCCTGCGCGGCCGCGCCGGCGTTGTGGCCGGCCACCAGCACGTGGACTTCACCGCCGCAGGCCTTGGCGGCGGTGACGGCGTTGAGGGTGGCGCCCTTGAGGCTGGCGTTGTCGTGTTCGGCGATGACGAGTGCGGTCATTTCAAATCCTGGTTGAGCGTTGAGCGTTGAGCGTTGAGCGTGCGGCGCGGGATCGACGGTCTTGGCGCTGAACGCTGAACGCTCAACGCTGAACCGGCAATCGTCAGATCACCTTGGCTTCGTTCCTGAGTTTGTCGACCAGGGTGGCGACGTCGGGCACCTTGATGCCGGCGCCGCGCTTGGGCGGCTCGGCCACTTTCAGGGTTTTCAGGCGCGGCGCGACGTCGACGCCCAGATCCTCCGGCTTGACGGTGTCCAGCGGCTTTTTCTTGGCCTTCATGATGTTGGGCAGCGTGACGTAGCGCGGCTCGTTCAGGCGCAGGTCGGTGGTCACCACGGCCGGCAGGCTGATGGCCACGGTTTCCAGGCCGCCGTCGACTTCGCGCGTGACGCTGGCCTTGCCATCGGCCACCTCGACCTTGCTGGCGAAAGCCGCTTGCGGCAGATCGGCCAGGGCGGCCAGCATCTGGCCGGTCTGGTTGGCGTCGTCGTCGATGGCCTGCTTGCCCAGGATGATCAAGCCGGGCTGCTCCTTGTCGAGCAGGGCCTTGAGCAGCTTGGCCACGGCCAGCGGCTGCAGCTCCTCGTTGGTCTCGACCAGGATGGCGCGGTCGGCGCCGATGGCCATGGCGGTGCGCAGGGTTTCCTGGCACTGCGCGACGCCGCAGGAGACGGCGATGATCTCGCTGACCACGCCCTTTTCCTTCAGACGCACGGCCTCTTCGACGGCAATCTCGTCAAAGGGGTTCATGCTCATCTTGACGTTGGCGATGTCCACGCCGGTGCCGTCGCTCTTGACGCGCACCTTCACGTTGTAGTCCACCACGCGCTTGACGGCGACGAGTGCTTTCATGAATCGGATCTCCTAGGCTGTCATCCAGATCGCCTGCGCGATGGCCTTGCACCACGCGGCAGCTTCACATTCATTCTAGTGCACGACCCTTGCCGAACCGGCCCACGGACATCGCCCATGCGACAGCGATTCAAACAATCGAACGATCGTGCTTTTATTCTATCCCAACCTGGCCCGCGGAGGGTGCGGCCGGCAGGTGGCGCACCACGCGCTGCGGGAACGGGATATCGATGCCATGGGTGCGCAACGCGTCCAGGATGGCGATGTTGACTTCCGAGCGCAGGCCGAGCACGCCCGCTTCCGGCTCGCTCATCCAGTAGCCGACGGTGAATTCCAGGCCATCGGCGCCGAACGCCGACAGCGAGGCCGAGGGCGCCGGATCGCGCAGCACGCGCGGACTGGACAGCGCCGCCTCGCGCAGCAGGGCCTGCACCTGTCGCACGTCGCTGTCATAGGCAACGCCGACGGTGGTCGACTGCCAGACGCGCCGGTCGGCCAGCGACAGGTTTTCCACCCGCTGCGTGACCATCATCTCGTTGGGCACCACCGACTCGCGCCCCGAGCCGCTGCGGATCACGGTGTAGCGCGCGCGGATGTCGGTGATCTGGCCCTCGAAGCCGTCGACGCGCACCATGTCGCCGATGCGCAGCGCGCGCTCGGCCAGCACCACGAAGCCCGACACGTAGTTGGCCGCCAGCCGCTGCAGGCCCAGGCCGATGCCGACGCCGATGGCCCCGCCCAGCACCGACAGCGCGGTCAGGTCGATCCCCACCGCCGACAGCGCCACCAGCACCGCCACGAACACCAGGAACGCCCGCGTGGCGTTGGCGATCATCTTGCGCAGCGACAGCGTGCCGCCGCCGACTTCGCGCAGCAGGCGCGATTCGATCGCCGCCGACAGCCACAGCGCCAGCAACAGGGCAATGGCGACGTTGAGCCCGCCCTCCAGCACGCTGCGCAGGCTGAGCGTGGCCGCGCCCATCTTCCAGGTCACGTCGCCGGCTTCTTCCAGCAGCACCGGCAGCAGCCCGCTGAGCCACAGCACCCACACGCCCCACACCAGCCAGGAAATGCTGCGCTCCAGCACGCGCACCGCGCGGGCACGCGGAAACGCGGCCTGCAGCACCTTGACGCCGATGCGGATCACCGCCAGCGCCAGCAGCACCGGCAGCGCCACGCGCAGCAGCGGCGCGGCGCCCTGCCAGCGCAGCCAGGCCAGCCAGCCCAGCCAGGCCAGCGTCAGCCACATCAGCGGAAACAGCACGCCATCGACGCCCCGGCGACCCAGCAAAATGCCCGGTCGCGCCGGCAGCGCGCGCGCGTGTCGGCGCAACAGCACCGCCAGGCCCCAGGCCAGCAGACCGCAGGCCACGATCAGCGCCAGCTCACCCAGCGTCGCCGCGCGGGTGACGGCGTCCCACCAGTCGGCCCAGTCCTCGATGCGCAGGCGGCGCGCGCCAGTCAGGCCGCCGCCGGTCAGCGCCCTCAGGACGTCGTCTTGCGCCACGCGGGCTCCCGCTTGTCGATGAAGGCCTGCACGCCCTCCTGCGTCACCTCCAGCATCATGTTGCAGGCCATGGTCTGACCGGCCAGCTGGTAGGCGGCTTCGATGCCGAGTTCGCGCTGGCGGTAGAACAGCGCCTTGCCGGCGGCGATGGCCTCGCGTGGCTTGGCCAGGATGGCGCCGAGCAGCGCCTCGACCGCGTCGTCGAGCCGATCGGCCGGCACCACGCGGTTGACCAGGCCGCGCGCCTGGGCCTCGTCGGCCGAGATGAAGCCACCGGTCAGCAGCATCTCCATCGCCTGCTTGGGCTGGATGTTGCGCACCAGCGGCACGCTGGGCGTGCTGCAGAACAGACCGACGTCGATGCCGTTGACGCCAAAGCGCGCGCTGTCGGCCGCCACCGCCAGGTCGCACTGCGCCACCAGCTGGCAGCCGGCCGCCGTGGCCAGGCCCTGCACGCGGGCGATGACCGGCACCGGCAGCTTCAGGATCGCCAGCATCATGCGGCTGCACTGGGCAAACAGCGCCTGGTAGTAGTCCAGCCGCGGGCTGGCCTTCATCTGCTTGAGGTCGTGGCCGGCGCAAAAGGCCTTGCCCTCGGCGCCGAGCACCACGGCGCGCGCGTCGGGGTCGGCGGCGATCTGGTCGAGCCGGCCTTGCAGCTCGGCCAGCATGGCCTCGCCCAGCACGTTGAAGGACCTGGGCTGGTTCAGCGTCAGATGGTGCACGCCGCGCGCGTCGCGCTGGTGTCGCAGCGGGGCGTCGGCGGGGCTGGCGGGGGATTGGGTCATGGTCACGGCTCCATCTGGGTAGCCGACGGCGGCACGGCACCGCCAGCAATCACTACACAATCAATAGCTGCTTGCGCAAGCCAGGCGGGCGCTGGCGGCCGATTTTAATCACAAGCCGTGAATCAGACCTCGGCCAGCACGCGCAGGTGCGCCTCCACGCTGCGCGCCAGCGCGCTGAGGTTGTAGCCGCCTTCCAGGCAGCTGACGATGCGGCCCCGGGCAAAGCGGTCGGCCACGCCCTTGATGCGCTCGGTGATCCACGAAAAGTCCGACTCGGTCAGCCCGAGCTGGCCCATGTCGTCCTCGCGGTGGGCGTCGAAGCCGGCGCTGATGAACACCAGCTCGGGCTGGAACTGTTCCAGCCGCGGCATCCACATCAGCTCGACCAGCTCTCGAATGTCCATGCCCCGCGTGTAGGCCGGCACCGGGCAGTTGACCAGGTTGGCGTCCTGCTTCTGCGCGCCGCCCTCGGGGTAGAACGGGTGCTGGAAGAAGCTGACCATCAGGATGCGCTCATCGCCGGCCACGATGTCCTCGGTGCCGTTGCCGTGGTGCACGTCGAAATCGACGATGGCCACGCGCTTGAGGCCGTGGCGCTCGCAGGCGTACTTGGCCGCCACCGCCACGTTGCTGAAGAAGCAAAACCCCATCGCCTGGTTGCGCGTGGCGTGATGCCCGGGCGGGCGGGTGGCGCAGAAGGCATTGGTCAGCTCGCCCGTCACCACCGCGTCCACCGCGTCGATGGCGGCACCGGCCGACACCAGCGCGGCGCGGTAGGTGAAGCGGTTCATCGAGGTGTCCGGGTCGAGCGAATAGCGGTCGGGCCCGCCCGCGTCCATCTCTTCCAGCAGGATGTCGTTGAGGCCGCGCAAGGCCGCCACGTGGCGCCGGCCGTGCGCCAGCAGCAGCTCGCCCATGGCGGCGGGCGTGGCCTCGCGGCGCTCCAGCGCGTCGGCCACGCCGGTGATCAACAGGCGATCCTCGATCGCGTCCAGCCGCTCCGGGCACTCGGGATGGCCGGCGCCCATCTCGTGCTTGCGGCAGTCGGGGTGTGTGAAATACCCGGTTTTACTCATGCCAGTCTCCACTTCCACAATACGACACCGAATATCCGTTACCTTCCTTGCATGGACGTGACACAGAAAATCAAGGCCGTACTGGCGCAGCTTAACACCGTGGTGGTGGGCAAACCGGCCCAGGTGCAGGACGGCGTGACCTGCCTGCTGGCCGGTGGCCACCTGCTGATCGAGGACGTGCCGGGTGTCGGCAAGACCACGCTGGCGCACGCGCTGGCGCGCACCTTCGGCCTGCAGTTCTCGCGCGTGCAGTTCACCGCCGACCTGATGCCCAGCGACCTGTCGGGCGTGTCGGTGTACGACCGCGGCAAGCAAGCCTTCGTGTTCCACCCCGGCCCGGTGTTCGCCCAGGTGCTGCTGGCCGACGAGATCAACCGCGCCAGCCCCAAGACGCAGTCGGCGCTGCTGGAGGCGATGGAGGAAAAACAGGTCAGCGTGGAGGGCGAAACCCGTCCCCTGCCCTGGCCGTTCTTCGTCATTGCCACGCAAAACCCGTTCGACCAGCTGGGCACCTACGCACTGCCCGAGTCGCAGCTCGACCGCTTTCTGATGCGCATCAGCCTGGGCTACCCCGAGCGCGCCGCCGAACGCACCCTGCTGGCCGGCCACGACCGGCGCGACATGCTGGATCGCCTGCCGCCGGTGCTGAACGCCAGCGCGCTGGCCGCGCTGCAACAGGCGGTGGCGCGCGTGCACGTGGCCGAGCCGCTGCTGGACTACGTGCAGGACCTGATCGCCGCCACCCGCAACGGCCGCTGGTTCATGCAGGGTTTGTCGCCACGCGCCGGCATCGCGCTGGTGCGCGCGGCGCGGGCGCGGGCGCTGATCGCCGGGCGCGACTACGTGGCGCCGGACGACGTGCAGGCCATCTTGCCGCAGTGCGTGGCGCACCGCATGGTGCCGGTCAGCAATGCCGGTCGCGGCGCGGCGGAACAGGTGCGCGCCATGATCGACGCCGTGCCCCTGGCCTGATGCGCAGGGGCCGCAGCAGAATTTCTATTGAATTGACTTCTGCGCGTCCTCTGCGACACCCCAGCGCCCTCTGCGTTCGGCTGTTTTTACTATTTTATTCATAGCTACCACCGCCCGACCCGTGCGCGCCACAGCCACTTTTGATTCAAGACCCGCCCTGCCCCGCCGGGCCTGGCGCGCGCGCCTGCGCGCCTGGTGGCAGTCGCGCCTGCCGTTGACCGACACGCTGCTGCTCACCCAGCGCAACGTCTACATCCTGCCCACGCGCGCCGGCTGGATGCTGGCCGCCACACTGGGCGTGCTGCTGGTCGCCTCGATCAACTACCAGCTCAACCTGGGCTACCTGCTCACCTTCCTGCTGGCCGGCAGCGCCGCCGCCAGCATGGTGATCTGCCACAACACGCTGCGCGGCCTGACCCTGCAACTGCTGCCGCCGCAGCCGCTGTTCGCCGGCGCGCTGGCGGTGCTGGACATCAAGCTCACCAATGCGCGCCGCGCGCCGCGCCATGCCATCGGCGTGGCCCTGCTGGAGGGCGCGCACTGGTCCTGGACCGACGTGCCGGCGCAGGGCCAGGCGGCGGTGCAGGTCAGCTTCCAGCCGGCGCGGCGCGGCCTGCACCGGGTGCCGGTGCTGACGGCCGAGACCCGCTTTCCGCTGGGCAACTTCCGCGTCTGGACGGTGTGGCGCCCGGCGGCGCGGGTGCTGGTCTACCCGGCGCCCGAGCCACAGGCGCCACCGCTGCCGCCGGGCGAGCCGCGCGCCGGCAGCGGCGTGGCGGCGGGCGCGCGCGCCAGCGGCGAGTTCGACGGCGTGCGCGCCTATCAGCGGGGCGACCCGACGCGGCTGATCGTCTGGAAGAAGTTCGCCAAGTCCGAGGAACTGGTCAGCCGCGACACCCAGCAGCTGCAACGCCAGGCGCTGTGGCTGGACCACGCCCGCGCCGGCGCGCTGGACGCCGAGGCCCGCCTGTCGCGCCTGACGGCCTGGGTGCTGGCCGCCGACGCGCAGCACCTGGACTATGGCCTGCGCCTGCCCGGCGTGGAGATCCCGCCCGCCGGCGGCGCCGCCCAGCGTCTGCGCTGCCTGGAGGCGCTGGCCAAGGCATGACCCCCCCGCTGACGCTCGCCGCCCTCGCCCGCCTGCCGCGCGAGGCCCGCGACACGCTGTTCTTGCTCGCCGTGATCGGCTGGCTGATCCTGCCGCTGGTGGCGCACCTGCCCCTGTGGTGCAGCGCGCTGGCCGCCACCGTGCTGGCCTGGCGCGCCGTGCTGGCGCTGCAAAGCCGGCCGCTGCCGCGGCGCGCCTGGCTGGTGCTGCTGCTGGTGCTGACCCTGGCGGGCACCTGGGCCTCGCACCGCACGCTGCTGGGGCGCGACGCCGGCGTCACCCTGGTGGTGGTGCTGCTGGCGCTGAAAACCCTGGAGCTGCGCGCGCGCCGCGACGCGCTGGTGGTGTTCTTCCTCGGCTTCTTCGCGCTGCTGACCAACTTCTTCTACTCGCAGTCGCTGCCGGTGGCCGCCGCCATGCTGGTCGGCCTGCTGGGCCTGCTGACGGCGTTGGTCAACGCGCACCGGCCGGTGGGCGAGCCGAGCCTGCGCGAATCGGCCGCCGTGGCGCTGCGCATGGCGCTGGCGGGTGCGCCCATCATGCTGGCGCTGTTCCTGTTCTTCCCGCGCTTCGCGCCGCTGTGGGGCATCCCCAGCGACGCGCTGACCGGGCGCAGCGGCCTGTCCTCGACCATGGAAGTCGGCCAGGTCGCCAAGCTGGCGCTGGACGACGGCATCGCCCTGCGCGTGAAGTTCGACGGCGCGCCACCGCCCCAGGGCGAGCTGTACTTCCGCGGGCCGGTGCTCAGCCGCTTCGACGGCCGCCAATGGACGGCGCGCGGCGGGCCTGGCTTCGAAGGCCTGGGCCTGCCGCCACCGAGCGATCTGCAAGTGCAAGGCGAGCCGGTGCGCTACGAGGTCACGCTCGAGCCCAGCCACCGCCCCTGGCTGCTGACGCTGGACGTCGCCCCGCGCGCGCCCGATCTGCCCGAGGGCCGCGGCGCGCGCCTGACGGGCGATCTGCAATGGCTCAGCCCGCGCCCCGTCACCGAACTGCTGCGCTACCGCGCCGAAAGCTACCCGCGGTTCCACTACGGCCTGGCCGGCGGGGACGGCCAGCCACGGCGCGATCTGGACGAATACCTGCGCCTGCCGGCCGGCTACAACCCGCGCACGCTGGCGCTGGCCGAGCAGCTGCGCGCCCAGGTGGGCGACGGCAACGCCCTGACCCTGGCGCAGGTGGCGCTGGATCGCCTGCGGCGCGGCGGCTACGTGTACACGCTGGAGCCCGGCGTGGCGGGCCAGCACACGGCCGACGAATTCTGGTTCGACACCAAGGCCGGCTTTTGCGAGCACATCAGCTCCGCCTTCGTGGTGCTGCTGCGCGCCGCCGGCGTGCCGGCGCGCATCATCACCGGCTATCAGGGCGGCGAGCTGAACGGCGTGGACGGCTTCTGGGTGGTGCGCAACGCCGACGCCCACGCCTGGACCGAAGTCTGGGACGCGCGGCGCGGCTGGCTGCGCGTGGACCCGACGGCCGCCGTGCAGCCGGCGCGCATCGGCCAGCTGCAGCGCCTGCGCCGCCCCGAAGGCCTGGTGGCCGGCGCCATCGGCAGCTTCAGCCCCACCCTGGTGGCGCAGCTGCGCAGCGTCTGGGAAGCGGTCAACAACGGCTGGAACCAGTGGGTGCTCAACTACACGCAGAGCCGCCAGCTCGAGCTGCTGCGCCAGCTCGGCTTTGCCAGCCCGGACTGGACCGACCTGGGTAAGGTGATCGCCGGCCTGCTGGTGGCCGCCGCGCTGGGCGGCATGGCCTGGGCCCGGTGGGAACGCAGCCAGCACGACCCCTGGCTGCGCCTGCTGGCACGCGCGCGCCAGCGCCTGGCCGACGCCGGCGTCGCGGCGCCGCCGCAGGCGCCACCGCGCGCGCTGGCACGGCAGGTGACGCACAGCGACCTGCCCCCGGCGCTGCGCCAGCCGCTGGCCGACTGGCTGCTGGCACTGGAAACCCTGCGTTACGCCCCGTCGCAGGCTGCGGACGCCCGGCTCGCTACACTGCAACGCCAACTGCGCCGCCTGCCCTGGCCGCGCCACCCCATCCGCCATGACCGCACCCCGCCTGCCGCTTGATCGACGCCGCCTGCTAGCTACACTTTGCATAGCTGCTGGCGCTGTCCCCGCCAGCGCCACAAGCCAAAACAGCCAAAAGCGCCGGCGCCCCGCCGACGCCGTGCCGCTGACCTACGCCACGCGCCCCGAGGCCCTGCGCTGGGCCGAGGATGTGGCCACCCGCCGCGACCTGCCGCCCGGCTGGGTGCGCGACACCGTCGGCCAGGCCGTCTACCTGTCCAACGTGCCGCGCCTGATGCTGCCACCGGCGCGCGGCACGGCCAAGAACTGGCGCGTCTACCGCGGCCGCTTCATCGATCCGGTGCGCATCGGCGCCGGCGCGCGCTTCTGGCAGCGCAATCGCACGGCGCTGGCGCGCGCCCACGACGAATTCGGCGTGCCGCCCGAGATCGTGGTCGGCATCGTCGGCGTGGAAACCATCTACGGGCAGAACATGGGCAGCTTTCGCGTGCTCGACGCGCTGGCCACGCTGAGCTTCGACTTCCCGCCCCAGCACCCGCGCGCCGCGGCGCGACAGGCGTTCTTCCAGGACGAGCTGGAGCAATACCTGTCGCTGTGCCAGCGCACGGGCATGGACCCGCGGCAGCCGCTGGGCAGCTACGCCGGCGCCATGGGCATGCCGCAATTCATGCCCTCCAGCTGGGTGCGCTACGCCATCGACTTCGACGGCGACGGCCGCGTCGACCTATGGGGCAGCGAAACCGACGTCATCGGCTCGGTGGCCAACTACTTCAAGGGCTACGGCTGGCAGCCCGGGCTGCCCACGCATTACCCGGTAGCGCTGACGCCCGACACCGACCTGGAAACCCTGCTGGCGCCCGACATCCTGCCGTCCTTCCGACCGGCGCGCTTTGCCGAGCTGGGCGCGCGCCTGAGCGCCCCCGGCCAGGCCCACGACGGCCCGCTGGCCCTGATCGAGCTGCAAAACGGCAACCCCGCCGTGCCCGGCAACACCCCCAGCTACGTCGCCGGCACCGAGAATTTTTACGTCGTCACCCGCTACAACTGGAGCAGCTACTACGCCATGGCGGTGATCGAGCTGGGGCAGGAAGTGGCGGCGGCGCTGGGCAGCTGAAACCGCACGAACCGGGTAACGCGATGGAAGACCTGCGGCTGATCAAGTCCTTCGTCACCGTCGTTGCCAGCGGCAACAACTTTTCGGCCGCGGCGCGCGAGCTGTCGCTGACTCCGGCGGCCGTCAGCAAGAACATCAAGCGGCTGGAGGAGCAACTGGCCGTTCGCCTGCTTTACCGCAGCACGCGCGCGCTCAAGCTCACGCCTGAAGGCCAACTGATCCACGAACGCTACGCCGCCGCGCTGGCCCAGCTCGATCTGGCGCGCGAGCTGGCGACCACGCAGCGCCACGGCAGCCACGGCACCATCCGCATCACGCTCACCAGCTCGTTCGGACGCCACGTCGTCATGCCGGTGCTGGACGACTTCATGCGTCAGTATCCGGAGATCCGCCTGGACGTGAACCTGGAAGACCGGCTGAACGACATGATCCGCGAGGGCTACGACGTCGGCGTGCGCGGTGGGCCCGAGCCGGATGCCGGCAGCTTCGTAATCCGCAAGCTGGCGGCGCTGCAACCCATGGTCTGCGCCGCGCCCAGCTACCTGGCCGCGCACGGAGAGCCACAGCATCCGTCGGAGCTGGAGGGGCACAACTGCATCGCATGGAAGCACCCCGAAACCGGCCGTGTGGTGCCCTGGGACTTACGCGAACGTGGTCGCCGTGCATCGATCAGGGTCTCCGGCGCCCTCATCTGCAGCGACCTGGAAACCATCGCCGACATGGCGCTGCGCGGCGCCGGCTTGGCGGTGATCGCCAGCTACCGCGCCGAGCCGCTGCTCGCCGCCGGGGCGCTGCGCGAAGTGCTGGAAGCCTACCGTCCGCCGCCGCGCCACTTCTACCTGCACTACCCCAACCGCGAGTTCCTGGCGCACCGCGTGCGGCTACTGGTCGACTTCCTGCTCAGCCGCATCGCCCGTGATTAGGGGTTTACCCCTTATTACTGTGAGTTGAAATTCTCTTGCCCTCGGGTGGCCTACGCAAACCCGGGGCCGCCACCTAGACTGCGCCCATTCGTTTCCACTCACGAGGGCCAGTCCATGATGCAAGCCGCCAACAACCCTGCCGAGATCAACCCCGGCAAGATGACCGAGCTGTTCCGCAGGCAGTTCGAGTTGTGCAAGATCAAGCCCGGCCAGACCATCGCCATCGTCAGCGACCTGGGCACGCGCACCGAGTACATCCACGCCGCATTCGCCGCCGCCGAGCAACTGGGCGCCGACATCTACGAGATGCGGGTCAACGCGATTCCGGGCTGGACCAAGGTCGGTGTGCCCACCATCGGCCAGTGCAAGGGCACGCTGGAGGCGCTGATGGCCTGCGACATGATCCTGATCTTCCACGTGCCGCTGTTCTCCGAGTGGCTCAAGAAGGTCCGCGACAAGGGCGTGCGGGTGCAGATGATCATCGACGCACCGGACGACCTGGAGCAGCTGCAGTCGCCCCCTGGCCTGAAGGAAGCGGTGCTGCACTCGCACCGCATCTACGAGAAAACCAGGGAAGTGCGCGTCACCAGCAAGGCTGGAACCGACTTCAGCTACTCGTGTGGCGAATTTCCGGTGATGAGCCAGTACGGCATGGCCGACGAGCCCGGCCGCTTCGACCACTGGGGCGTGGGCCTGGTCCACACCTTCCCGAACGAAGGCAGCGCGCGCGGACGCGTCGTGATCCAGCCTGGTGACATCATCATCCTGCCTTACTGCCGCTACGTGCAGGACACCATCGAGGTGCAGGTGGAGAACGGTTTTGTCGTGGACATTCAAGGTGGCGTGGACGCCAAGCTGATGCGCTACTGGTTCAACGACGGCAAGGACAAGTCCGACCGGCACGACATGGCGGCGATCTCCCACCTCGGCTGGGGCCTGAACCCGCAGTGCCGCTGGGACAGCCTGGCCCTGTACAGCGACGCTCCCGAACGCAACCGCGCCGCCTCGCGCTGCTTTCCGGGCAACTTCCTGTTCTCCACCGGCCCGAACAACCTGAGCGGCGGCTCCAACGCCACCCAGGGCCACTACGACGTGCCGATGCGCGACTGCTCGATCTTCCTGGATGGCGAGCAGATCATCCGCGACGGCGAGCTGATCGACCCGAAGATGATCGTGCCGCGCGTGGCGCGCTGAGCCACCGCGAGAACGAAGGACCATCCCGTGTCATTTCTCGACTACCCCGAGCGCGAGCCCATGGGCGCCATGGGCGCGGCCTGCCACGAACGCTCGGTCGAACTCGCCGCCAGGGCCACGGGCGGACGCCAGCACAGCTATGGCAGCGACCCCTTCCAGCGCCTGCTGGTGCACGCCGCGCCCGAGCCCACCGGCGAGGTGGTGCTGGCCTGGCATGGCGGCGGCTGGACGCATGGCTTCAAGGAGTGGATGGCCATGATGGCGCCGCCCCTGAACCGGCGCGGCATCTCGCTGGTCAGCGCCGGCTACCGGCTGGCGCCCGAGCACCTGTTTCCGACCGGGCTCGACGACTGCGAGGCCGCGCTGGCCTGGCTGGCGGGGCACCTGGACGAGATCGGCGGCGACGCCAGCCGCGTGTTCCTCAGCGGCCATTCGGCCGGCGGCCACTACGCCAGCCTGATGGCGCTGCGCCCGGCGCGGCCCGGGCGGCTGCCGATCGCCGGTTGCCTGCCGATTTCGGGCGTGTTCAAGCTGGGCGAAGGCTCGGGCCTGACGCAGCGGCCGCGCTTTCTGGGGGCCGCGCCGTCGGCCGAGGTCGATCGCACCGCCAGCCCACTGGACCAGCCGCTCGCCGGTGCACCGCCCTTCCTGCTCACCTGGGGTGAGCGCGACTTTCCGCACCTGATGGTGCAGGCGCGGCACATGGCCGAGGCGCTGCGCCTGGCGCACGTGCCGGTGCGCACGCTCGAGTTGCCGGGCTGCGACCACTTCGAGGCCTGCTACGCCAGCGCCGAAATGGATGGCGCCTGGATCCAGGCCGCCACCGCGTTCATGCGCGACACGGTTCCGGTCGCCTGACCCCACCTCAGCGCCAGGAGCTGCCATGAGCCGTCTCGAAATCGAACACGTCAGCAAGCGCTTCGGGGCCACCCAGGCGCTCAGCGATGTCTCGCTGTCGGTGGTGGGCGGGCAAGTGCTGGCGCTGCTGGGCGAGAACGGCGCGGGCAAGTCCACCCTGATCAAGATCCTGGCCGGCATCCACCAGCCCGACAGCGGCCGCATCACCTTCGACCGCGAACCGATTCATTTCGACACACCCTTGGCGGCGCTGCAGGGCGGCATCGTCACGGTACCGCAGGAACTGCGCATCGTGCCCTCGCTCAGCGTGGCCCAGAACATCCTGCTCAACCAGTTGCCGGTGCAACGCTGGGCGGGCGTGCTGCCGCGGCTGGACAAGGCAGCCATGCTGGCCCGCGTCGAGAAGCTGCTGGCCGACCTGCGCATCGAGCTGGATCCGCATGCGCGCGCCGGCAGCCTGAGCTTCGCCGAGCGGCAGCTGATCGTCATCGCCCGCGCCCTGGCGCATCGTCCGCTGGTGCTGATTCTGGACGAGCCCACGGCTTCGCTGGAAAAGCGCGAGGTCGATCGTCTGTTCTCGGTCGTCCACCGCCTGCGCGATCACGGCGTGGCCATCATCTACATCTCGCACCGGCTCGATGAAATTCCGGCTGTCGCCGACCGTTGCGCGGTGATGCGCGACGGCCGCGTGGTGGCCGATCTGGAGGGCCCGGACTTTCCGCCCGCCGCACTGGCCGAGGCCATGACCGGGCGGCCCATGCAGCTGAGCGCGCGCGAGGTCGAACCCGTGGGCGGCGTCACCACCAGCCTGCCGATCGGCCAGCAAAGCGTGCCGCTGCACAAGGGCGAAGTGCTGGGCCTGGCTGGCCTGCTGGGCAGCGGCACCACGCAGTTGCTGCGCACCCTGTTCGGCGCGGAGGGCGGCACATCCAGCGGTGTGCGCCAGGCCGTGGCCCAGGGCCGGGCCTTCGTGCCGGGCGAGCGCGCCAAGGCGCTGGTGATGAACATGTCGATCCGCGACAACATCGTGCTGCCACACCTGGCACGCTACAGCCGCGGCTGGCGGCGCGACGAAAAGGCGATCGACCGCGTGGTCGGGACCATGATGGAGCGCCTTGACATTCGGCCGCGCAACCCGCGCCTGCCGGTGGGCAGCCTGTCGGGCGGCAACCAGCAGAAGGTGGCGTTTGCCAAGTGGCTCACCAGCGAGCTGCAACTGCTGCTGCTGGACGAGCCCACCAACGGCATCGACGTGGCCGCCAAGGCCCTGCTGCACGACCGGGTGGCCGAGTTCACCCGTGCCGGAGGCACGGTGGTGCTCAACTCCAGCGATCTGCTGGAACTGCTGGACCTGAGCCACGAGGTGGTGGTGCTGCGCCAGGGCCACGTGGCCGGCACCATGCCCCGGGGCGCCGACTTCGGCGAGGCGCAGCTGCGCCAGCTGCTGGGCGTCGGCTGACGGAGACAACGACCATGAACGCATTGAACCCCCTGTTTGCCCAAGCCCGCACCGTGCGAAACACAAGCCCAGAGTCCCGAAGCATGAGCACCATCGCCCCGCGCCGTTTGCGCCAACATTTTTTCGATCACATACCGATCGTCGTGCTGGCCTTGCTGTGCCTGGTCGCAACGCTCAGCTCCGATCGCTTCCTGAGCTACTCCAACCTCACCAACGTGCTGCTGCAGGCGTCCGTCATGGCCGTGGTGACGATCGGCATGACCTACGTGATCATCGGCGGCGGCTTCGATCTGTCCGTGGGCTCGGTCGTGGCCCTTTCAGGGTGCATCGCGGCGGAAGTGCTGCTGAAGTATGGGATCGTCGCCGGCGTGCTGGCGGGTGCCCTGGCTGGCGTGGCCGTGGGCATCGTCAACGGCGTGGTGGTGGCTAAGCTGCGTGTCAGTCCGTTCATCGCCACGCTCGGCACCATGGTGCTGGTGCGCGGCGTGGTGCTGCTGCTCACCCAGGGCACGCCGGTGGTCGGCGACGAAGGCCTCGGCGACACCTTCACCGCGCTGGGCTCCGGCGGCTTTCTGGGGCTGCCGATCCTGGTCTGGATCGCCATCGTGCTGGCCCTGATCTTCAGCTGGGTGCTGCACCAGACGGCCTACGGCACGCGGGTCTTTGCCGTTGGCGGCAACCCCGAGGCGTCCTTTCTGTCGGGCCTGCCGGTGCAGCGCATCACGATTTCGCTGTACGCCATCTGTGGCCTGACGGCGGGCCTGGCCGGCGTGCTGCTGGCGGCGCGGCTGCAATCGGGCCAACCCAGCGCGGGCGAGTTCTACGAGTTGACCTCGATTGCCGCCGTGGTGCTGGGCGGCGCCGCCCTGCAGGGCGGCGAAGGCAAGCTTTACAAGTCGATGGTGGGCGTGCTGATCATGGTCATTCTGGCCAACGCACTCAACCTGCTGGGCGTGGACAGTTACTGGCAGCGCGTGGCCATCGGTGTGGTCATCATCGCCGCGGCGGCGGTCGACCAGCTGCGCCGCAAACGCTCGTAAGACGCATCCTTTTCAAACCAAGGAGACACTGTTTCATGAACCGCAGAAATCTCGTCGCCCTCGCCATCAGCTTGGCCACCGTGGGACTGCCGGCCCTTGCTCAGACGAAGACGCCGACCATCGGTGTGTCACTGGCGTCCGACCTCAACCCTTTCTACATCGCCATGAAACGTGGCATGCAGGAGCGCGCCAAGGAATTGGGCGTGAACGTGGTGTTCGTGACCGCCAACGAGGATGTCGCCAAACAGGTCGACGGCATCCGCGACCTGGTCGCCCGCAAGGTGGACGGCATCCTGGCCTCGCCGATCGACTCGGTGGCCGTCGGCAATGCCTACACGGCCACTGAAAAGGCAGGCATCCCGATCATCTCGATCGCCCGTCACGCCAACTCGCCGGCGCAATCCGCCTTCGTTGCGATGGACGAGCCGAAGATCGGTGGCGACATCGCCACCTGGATCATCAAACACATCAACGGCAAGGGCAAGATCGCCATGGTCAACGGCCCGGCCGGCGCCGCCACCTTCCGGGCCATCGCCAGTGGCATGGACGCTGTGCTGAAGGCGAACCCGAACGTCTCGGTGGTGTACCGCAAGGACGCCGCGCTCACGCGCGAGATGGGCCTGAAACTGGCCGAAGACGCCCTGGTGGCCCATCCCGACCTGGTGGCGATCTACGCCGCCAATGACGAGTTGGCCCTGGGCGCCGCGCAAGCCGTCAAGGCCGCCGGCAAGTCGGAGCAGATCGTGATCACCGGCATGAACGGCATTCCGCCGGCGCTCAACGCCGTCAAGTCAGGGGCGCTGGGCATGACGGTCGAGCTCAACGCCGCGGTGTGGGGCAAGCTGGGCATCGACACGATGGTCAATTACCTCAAGGGCCAGAAGCCCACCGGCGTGGTGGCGGCGCCGTACCTGCTGGTGGACAAGACCAACGTCGAGCAGGTGCTGGCACAGGCCAAGCGCTGAAAATTGGCGTCGGTTAAGCTTCGCTGCCCAAACTCGGCAGCAACGGCCCCCGATCAAAACACCCCCGCCGCCAGGCCGGCCGCCAGCCCGGCGCCCAGCTCGGCGCAGCGCGCCAGATCATGGGCCTCGATGGTCTTGGGCGCCAGGATGCGCTCGGGCGTCTGGGCGTGGGTGCAGACGATCAGGCCGGGCGCCACGGGCTTGAGGCGCCAGCCGGTGGCGATGCGCTCGAGCTGGCGCAGCGCATTGCCGCCGTCGCTGCCGGCGCAGATCATGCTGGCGTAGGGCCGGCCGTTGACGCGCTCCAGCACCGGGTAGTAGCAGCGGTCGAAGAAGTCCTTCATCAGCCCGGCCATGGCGGCCAGGTTCTCCGGCGTGGCGAACAGGTAGCCGTCGGCGGCCAGCACGTCCCGCGGCCCGGCCTGTGGCGCGCTCAGCAGGCGCACCGTCACGCCCGGCTCGGCGCGCGCGGCCTCGGCCGCCGCCTCGGCCATCTGGCGCGTGCCGCCGGTCAGGCTGTGGTAGACGATCAGCAGCGTCTTCATGGCGCCCGATGATGCCAGTAGCGCGCCGCCGTGTCGCGCTGGCAGTGCAGCGCGCCGGGCTGCTGGCTGTGCCAGCGCATGGCGCCGCAGCGCGGCGACGCGACCGGTTCGGCGCCGGCAGCGGCGTAGCGCGCCAGCGCCTCGGGCGCCGGGTGGCCGAAGCGGTTGCGATAGCCGGCCTGCACCAGCACCCAGCGCGGGCGCACCGCCGCCAGCAGCGCGGACGACGACGAGCCGCGGCTGCCGTGGTGCGGCGCCAGCAGCAGGTCGGCACGCAGCTCGGGCGTGCGCGCGGCCAGGGCCTGTTCCTGCGCCTGTTCGATGTCGCCGGCCAGCAGCGCGCTGGCGCCACCGGCGGCGCGCACGCGCAGCACGCAGCTCAGGGCGTTGGACTTGAGCGCGCGCGCGTAGTCGGCCGCTTCGGGGTGCAGCAGCTCGAACAGCACGCCGTCCCACTGCCACTGCTGGCCGGCCTGGCAGCGCGTGGGCGGGCGCAGTGCCTGCAGCTCGTGCCCATCCTCGATCGACGAGCGCACGGCGGCCCGCGGCTGCGCCGCCAGCACGGCGCGCGCGCCGCCGGTGTGGTCGCTGTCGCGGTGGCTCAGCACCAGGGTATCCACGCGCTCGCCCAGCGCGCGCAGCAGCGGCACCAGCACGCGGTGGCCGGCGTCGCTCTCCAGCGAATAGCGCGGCCCGGCGTCGTACAGCAGGGTGTGGCGCGCGGTGCGCACGAGGACCGCGCTGCCCTGACCGACATCGGCCGCCAGCAGCTCGAACTGGCCCGGCGCGGGGCGCGACGGCTGCCACAGCGCCAGCGGCAGCACCAGGGGCAGCCCGGCCAGCCGCCAGGGCAGCGGCCAGCGCAGCGCCAGCAGCAGTCCGCCGGCCACCGCCGCCACGCCCAGCCACCACGGCGCCGCCGGCAGCGACACGCTGGCCCAGGGCCAGGCCGCCAGCGTGCCCAGCAGCGCCGCCAGCGGCCGCAGCGCGGCGCCGGCCAGCGCCCACAGCGGCGCCCACGGCACCCCCAGCAGCGCCAGCGGCGTGACCACCAGGGTCACCCACGGAATGGCCACCAGATTGGCCAGCAGGCCGACCACCGAGGCCTGGCCGAACAGGATCAGCGACAGCGGCGTCAGCGCCAGGGTGACCACGCCCTGCTCCCGCAACAAAGAGACAAAACGGGCCCTGGCGCCCGTCCGGTCAGCGCCAGCAGCTCTTGAATCGGTAGCAAACAGCACCGCCACGGCGACGAAGCTGAGCCAGAAGCCGGGCTGCATCAACGCCCAGGGGTCCAGCGCCAGCACCACCGCCGCCGCCAGCAGCGCGTTCAGCCACCAGGGCCAGCGCAGGCCGGCGACGTGCAGCAGCGTCAGCGTGGCCAGCATCAGCACCGTGCGCTGCGCCGGCACGCCCCAGCCGCTGAACAGCGCGTAGCCGGCCGCCAGCAGCACGCCGCCGATGCGCGCGGCCGTCGGCGCCGGCAGCCACAGGCAGGGGTTGGCGCGCGCCGGCCAGCCCCAGCGCGCCGAGCGCCGCCACGCCGCGCCCACCAGCGCCGCCGCCAGCCAGGCGAACATGGTGATGTGCAGGCCCGAGATGCTCATCAGGTGCGCCACGCCGGTGGCGCGAAACACGTCCCAGTCGGCGCGCTCGATGGCGTTCTGGTCGCCCGTCACCAGCGCGGCGACGATGCCGGCGCGCCGCCGCGCCTCGGCATCGCCGCCGGCGGCGCCCTGCACGATGCGGTCGCGCACCGCCTGGCGCCAGCGCGCGACCGAGGCGCCGCCTTCGGCCAGCCGCCGCGGCGGCGCGTCGCGCGGGCCGCTGCGCACATAGCCGGTGGCGCCCACGCCCTGCTCCCACAGCCACAGCTCGTAATCGAAACCCTGCGGGTTCAGGTTGCCGTGCGGCGCCTTCAGGCGCGCCGTCAGCTGCCAGCGGTCGCCGGCGCGCAGCTCGGCGGCCAGTGGACGCTCGGCGTCGGTCTCGTCGGCCGTCGCCACCGAGCCGTACCAGCCCAGCTGCACGCGCGGCGGCAGGCGCACCGGCGTGCCGTCCAGGCCGGCGGCCTGCTCGACCTCGAAGCCAAAGCGCCAGCCCGCCTCGCCGCGCTGCGGCAGACCGCTGACGCGGCCGGTCAGCCGCAGATCGCGCCCTTCCAGCGCCGGATCCAGGCGCTCGGCCTGCCGCACGCCCGCCCGCCAGCCGGTGCTGCTGCCCGCCGCCAGTGCCCCGGCCAGCAGCCACAGCACCAGCGCGCCGCGCACCCGCGAGCGCCAGGCCGCCCACGCGAGCAGCGGCGCCAGCAGCCCGAGCGCCGCATACACCCCCATAGGCCACAGCCGCGCCTGTTGCAGTTGCAGCGCCACCCCCAGCAGCGCGCCAAGCAGCAGCCCGGTCAGCGCGTGGCCAGCCCGGCCGGCGGGCGGCGAGGTGGCCGAGAGCGGACGAACGCGTGTCATCGAATGCTATGCTTTGAGTAGCTGCTTGCGCTTGCCCAGCAAGCGGTGGCAGCCAATTCGATTCAAAATCCCCGCGCCGTGGCGCGGGTGACGGAACGCGATGGCAGTATCTCCGCAAACGCCGCCGCGCCGCGCGTCCGCCCGATGCCCGCGGTGCGACAATGACCGCCCCCGGCGCCACGCCCGCGCGGCGACCACCCACCACCCCGTTTCAGGAGACCCGCACCATGTCCCACCCCGCCGACCAGCTCAAAGCCCTGGGCATCAGCCTGCCGCCCGTCAGCACGCCAGCGGCCGCCTACGTGCCCTATGCGCGCACCGGCAACCTGCTGTTCCTGTCGGGCCACATCGCGCGCCAGGACGGCGAGCCCTGGGTCGGCCAGCTGGGCAAGAACCTGAGCACCGAGCAAGGCCAGCAGGCGGCGCGCGCCGTCGCCATCGACCTGATGGGCACGCTGCAGGCGGCCCTGGGCGATCTGGGCAAGGTGCGCCGCATCGTCAAGGTGATGAGCCTGGTCAACAGCACGCCCGACTTCACCGAGCAGCACCTGGTCACCAACGGCTGCTCCGAGCTGCTGGGCCAAGTATTCGGTAGCGCCGGCCAGCACGCGCGCAGCGCCTTCGGCGTGGCGCAGATCCCGCTGGGCGCCTGCGTCGAGATCGAACTGATCGCCGAAGTCGACTGAGTCTGAGAGACGGACTACTGCTCGGGTGGCCGCGCCGCCACCGTGCCCAGCGCCGGCACGCTGCGCGCGCCCAGCGCCAGCACCAGCGCCACCAGCCAGAACAGGCCGCCGGTGCCGATGACAGCGCCGATGGAGCCGAACAGCATGGGCATGGTGAAGCTCGACGCGTTCATGGTCAGCGAGCGCAGCGCCATGGCCTCGCCCTGGCGGTCGATGGGCGCCACCTCGTGCAGCAGGCTCATCACCATCGGCTGCACCGCGCCCAGCGCCACGCCCAGCACCATCGAGCAGGCGCCCATGCCCAGCGGCCCCGGCATCCAGGGGTAGGCCAGCAGCGCGCAGGCGGCCAGCAGGGTGGAGCCGAAGATCACCTGCCACTCCGCCAGCCGGCGCGCCAGCAGCGGCAGCGCCATGCGCACCAGCGCCGCGGCGACGGCAAAGGCGCCCTGCAGCGCGCCGATGACCGAGGCCGACAGCCCGCGTTCGTGCCCCAGCAGCGGCAGCACGAACATGTGCACGTCCCAGGCCATCGACTGCAGCCAGTTGACCAGCAGCAGCCGGCGCATGGCGGCGTTGCCGAGCAAGTCCCACACCGAGGCGCGCTCGTCGCCCGCCACCGCCGCAGCCACCGGCGCGCGCGGCGTGCCGCGCAGCATGACCCAGCACAGCAGCGGCAGCACCGCCATCACGCCGAAGGCCCAGCGGTAGCCGTTCAGCTCGCCCGCCTGCGGCCCGGCGCGGTCGATCAGCAGCCCCGCCACCAGCGGCCCGGCAAAGTTGGCCGCCGCCGGGGCGATGGCGATCCAGCTGAAGGCCAGCTTGCGCTGGGCGGCGTCGCTGGCCAGGCGGCCGATGTGGCGCTGCAGCGCGATCTGCGCCGTGTTGGTGGCCGCGCCCAACAGCAAGGCCGAGGCGCACAGCACGGCAAACACCGGCCAGGCCGCCGCCAGAGCGGCCCCCAGCGTGGCCGCCGACACCGCCAGCGCCAGCGGCAGGTGCAGGCCCTGACGGTCGGCCAGGCGGCCGGCCGGCAGCGCCAGGAACACCGCCGACAGCGCGAACAGCGCCAGCAGCACGCCCACCGCCGCCGCGCTGTAGCCCAGCTTGAGCGCCAGCAGCGGCGCGGCCAGCCGCGTGCCGGTCATGGCGCTGTGCACGCACACCTGCGCCAGCATCAGGCGCAGCACCTGGCGGCCGCTCAGGGCCATGGGCGTTCAAGGATCAAGACAGGCTCCAGCGCTTGTGCAACCCGCGCGAGCAGCTACTATTTTCATAGTCATCTGCTGTCCACGACTCAGCCGTCGGCGCCGTCGGCGTCGGGCGTGCCGGGCAGCAGCTGGCTCGCCTCGGCGTCGGGCAGCGCCTCGACACGGCGCAGCGCGCGGTTCATGACGTTGGTGCGCGTCTGCGCCGCGTCCAGGGTGTTCAGCACGGTCTGGGTCTGCGACTTGACGCGCGCCAGCACGTCGCCGAACTTGGTGAATTCGGTCTTCACCGCGCCCAGCACCTGCCACACCTCGCTGCTGCGCTTTTCCAGCGCCAGGGTACGAAAGCCCATCTGCAGGCTGCTGAGCATGGCCAGCAGCGTGGTCGGCCCGGCCAGGGTGATGCGCAGCTCGCGCTGCAGCGCCTCCATCAGCCCGGGGCGGCGCAGCACCTCGGCGTACAGGCCCTCGCTGGGCAGAAACAGGATGGCGAAGTCGGTGGTGTGCGGCGGCTCGACGTACTTGTCGGCGATGGAGCGCGCCTCCAGGCGGATGCGCTGCTCCAGCGCGCGGGCGGCGGCGTCGGCGGCGGTGGCGTCGGCGCGCTGCTGGGCGTCCAGCAGGCGCTCGTAGTCCTCGGTCGGGAATTTGGCGTCGATCGGCAGCCACAGCGGCGCGCCGTCGTCGCCGCGCCCGGGCAGGCGCACGGCGAAGTCCACCGGGTTCTTGCTGCCCGGCCGGGTGACGACCTGGGCGGCGTACTGCTCGGGCGCGAACACGTGCTCCAGCAGCTGGCCGAGCTGCGCCTCGCCAAAGCTGCCGCGCGTCTTGACGTTGGCGAGCAGGTGCTTCAAGTCGCCCACGCCCTGGGCCAGCGTCTGCATCTCGCCCAGACCCTTGTGCACCTGCTCCAGCCGCTCGGCCACCTGCTTGAAGCGCTCGCCCAGGCGCTGCTCCAGCGTGGCGTGCAGCTTCTCGTCGACGGTCTGGCGCATCTCGTCGAGCTTGGCGCTGTTGGCCGCCTGCAGCGCGCCGATCTGTTGCTCCAGCGTGGCGCGCACCTCCTGCATGCGGCGGGCGTTGGCTTCGCTGAGCTGGGCGAGCTGCTGCGTCAGCGTCTCCGACAGCCCGCCGCGCAGCTGCGCCAGTTGCTGGGCGAAGGCGTCGATCTGGGCGTTCTGCGTGCGCGTGGTTTCCTGCGCCTGCTGGGTCATGGTCAGGGCCAGCCTTTGCAGCTGCTCGACCAGGGTGTCACCCAGCGTGCCGCGCAGCTGCGTGAGCTGGGTGGCCAGCGCGTCGACCTGGGCGTTCTGCGTGCGCACCGCCTCGGCCCCCTGCGCGGTGACGGCGGACTGAAAGCTGGCCAGGCTGTGCGTCAGCTCCTGGCGCGTGGCGCGCGCGCCTTCGCCCATTTCCTGGCGCAGGCCGCGCTCCAGCCGCTCGCCCTGCTGGCCCAGCAGCTGCTGCAATTCATCGCGCGCCGCCACGTCGGACGGCCGGCGCGGGCGGCGCAGCAGCAGCACGAGCAGCAGCAGCGCGTTGAGCAGCAGTGCCGCCAGCGCCAGCCAGGGCAGCCAGGCGGGAGTGGAGAGGTCCATGATTGCTATGAATAAAAGAGCTGCCTGCGCTGATCAGACGGTCGCCAGCAGCCGAAACGACCCATGCATTCAGGCCGTGGCCACTTGCGGGTTGAGCGGCGTCAGCGCCTTGCCGTGCAGCAGGTAGCCGATCAGGTTGTCGGCCGCCAGCCGGGCCATGGCACGCCGCGTGGGCACGGTGGCGCTGCCGATGTGCGGGGTGAGCACCACGTTGCGGCAGGCCAGCAGATCGGGGTGCACCCTGGGCTCGCCCTCGAACACGTCCAGCCCGGCGGCGGCAAGGCGTCCTTCGCGCAATGCCGCCGCCAGCGCCGCGTCGTCGACGATGCCGCCGCGGGCGATGTTGGTGAGCGTGGCGCTGGGCTTCATCAGCGCCAGCTCGGCGGCGCCGATGCTGTGGTGCGACTCGGCGCTGTAGGGCACGACCAGCATCACGTGGTCGGCCGTCCGCAGCAGCTCCTGCTTGCTGACGTAGCGCGCGCCCACAGCGGCTTCGTCGGCCTCGGGCAGGCGCGAGCGGTTGTGGTAGATCACCCGCATGCCGAAGCCCAGCGCGCCGCGCCGCGCGATCGCCTGGCCGATGCGGCCCATGCCGATGATGCCCAGCGTGCTGCCGTGCACGTCCTGGCCGATCAGCATGTCGTAGGCCCAGCGGTCCCAGCGGCCGGCGCGCAGGAAGTGCTCGCCCTCGGTGACGCGGCGCGCCGCCGCCATCAGCAGCGCGAAGCCCATGTCGGCGGTGGTTTCGGTCAGCACGCCGGGGGCGTTGGTGGCCAGCACGCCGGCGGCCGTCATGGCCGGCAGGTCGAAGTTGTTGTAGCCCACCGCCATGTTGGCGCAGATGCGCAGGTCGGGGCACTGCGCCAGCAGCGCGGCGTCGATGCGCTCGCTGCCGGTGGTGAACACGCCCAGCTTGCCCCGCAGGCGGCGCGCCAGCTCCTCGCGCGGCCACAGGGCGTCGTCGGGGTTGGCCTCGACGTCGAAGTGCCGCGACAGCTGCTCGACGATGTCGGGAAAGATCGCTCGGGCGACGAGCACGGCGGGGCGGGTGGTGGTTGGCTGGCTCATGCGGCCGAGTGTAGGGCCAGGGCGCCCGCCGCGCGGGGCCGCGCTCAGCGCCGACCGGGGCGCGCCGGGCCGTCGGACAGCATCGAGGTCAGGATCTCGATGAAGGCGCTGGTGCGCTTGGGCAGCAGGCGCCGCCCAGGCGTGACGCACCACACCGTGGTGGACGGCAGGCACCAGTCGGGCAGCACGCGCTCCAGCGCGCCCTGTTCGATGCGCTCGCGCGCAAAGCGCTCCGACAGGCCGACGATGCCCAGGCCGGCCGCCGCCAGCGCCAGCTGCAGGCCCATCGAGTTGGCGCTGTGCGCCTGTGCGGGCAGACCTTCCCAGCGCGCCTTGCCGCGCGACAGGCGCCAGCGCTGGTGCTCGCCGCCGCTGGTGGCCAGCGCCAGGCCCACATGGGCGGACAGCTCGTCCGGCGTGGCCGGCGTGCCGTGCCGCCGCAGGTAGGCGGGGCTGGCGAACAGGCCGTTTTCCTGCGTCACGATGTGGCGCGCCACCAGCGAGCTGTCGTCGGGCAGCTGGGTGGCCGCGCGCACCGCCAGGTCGAAGCGCTCGGCCACCAGGTCGACGCGCCGGGCCGACAGGTCCAGCTCCAGCCGCACATCGGGGTATTGGCGCGCGAACTCGGTCACCACCGCCACCAGCGACAGCTCCCGGTACTCGGGCGGGAACGAAGCGCGCAGCGTGCCCTGCGGCACCAGCTGCCGGTGCTGCGCCAGCGCGGTGGCGGCTTCGGTCTCGTCCAGCAGGCGCTGGGCGTGCTCCAGCATGTGCTGGCCGAACTCGGTCAGCGCCAGCCGGCGCGTGCTGCGCTGCAACAGGCGCTCACCCAGCGCGTGCTCCAGCTCGGACAGGCGGCGCGACAGCGTGGCCTTGGGCAGCCCGGTCTGGTCGGCCGCCTTGGTGAAACTGCCCGCCGCCACGATGTGGGCAAACAGGATCAGGTCGTTGGCGTGCAGCTGGATGGCGTTCATGGTCGGTTTATTGTTCCATTTGTGGAATGGTGTGGCAGTGAAATGGGTATTTATTGTTCAATTGATTTCAATAAACTTAAGGGTTGAACATCTGTATCCATCTACAACACGCAGCCAGGAGCTACCCATGAGCGTCAAACTCGCCATCCTCTACTACTCGACCTACGGCACCAACCACCAGATGGCCGAAATCGCCGCCGAAGCCGCCCGCGCCGCCGGTGCCGAGGTGCGCCTGCTGAAAGTGCCAGAGACCGCCCCCGAGGCCGTGGTGGCCGGCCAGGACGCCTGGAAGGCGCAGGCCGAAAAAACCGCCGACGTGCCGCACGCCACGGCGGCCGACATGGAATGGGCCAACGCCTACCTGATCTCGGCGCCCACCCGCTTTGGCGGCATGGCCAGCCAGATGCGCGCCTTCATCGACACCCTGGGCGGCGTGTGGGCCAAGGGCGGCCTGGCCAACAAGGCGATTTCGGCCATGACCTCGGCGCAGAACACGCACGGCGGCCAGGAATCGACCCTGCTGACGCTCTACAACACGGCGATGCACTGGGGCGCCATCGTGGTGGCGCCCGGCTTCACCGACCCGTCGATCTTCAAGGTGGGCGGCAACCCCTACGGCTACAGCCACACGCAGGGCCAGCCCTTCAGCGACGACGTGAAGGCCGCCATCGGCCACCAGGCACGCCGCCTGGTCGACGTCGCCGCCAAGCTGGGCTGAGCGGCGGCCGCGGCGGCTGCCGCCCGGCAGCGGGCATCCGTATGATCGCCGGCACCGCGTCCGCTGACGCCTGACCGAGCAGTCGCCCATGGCCACCACCGCCCCGCAACCACCCGCCAAGGCAAGTCCGCCGTCCGCGCCGCGCCGCATCAGCCTGGCGCTGCAGGGCGGTGGCTCGCATGGCGCCTTCACCTGGGGCGTGCTGGACCGGCTGCTGGAGGATGAGCGGCTGGAGATCGCCGCCGTCAGCGGCACCAGCGCCGGCGCCATGAACGCCGCCGCGCTGGCCGCCGGCCATGCCCAGGGGGGCCGCCAAGGCGCCCGGCGCGCGCTCGACAAGTTCTGGCACAGCACCGCCCAGCAGGCGCTGCTCAGCCCGTTCCAGCGCACGCCGCTGGACCGCCTGCTGGGGCGCTGGAACCTGGACGCCTCGCCCGGCTACCACTGGCTCAACCTGCTGGGCCGCGTGTTCTCGCCCTACCAGTTCAACCCCTTCAACCACCAGCCCCTGCGCGACATCCTGGCGACGCAGATCGACATGGGCGCCCTGCGCGCCTGCCGCGACCTGCGCGTGTTCGTCACCGCCACCAACGTGCGCACCGGACGGCCCCGCGTGTTCGAGCAGAGCGAGCTGACGCTGGACGCGCTGCTGGCCTCGGCCTGCCTGCCGCACCTGTTCCAGGCGGTCGAGATCGACGGCGACCCGTACTGGGACGGCGGCTACATGGGCAACCCCTCGATCTGGCCGCTGATCTACGGCTGCACCGCCTCGGACGTGGTGCTGGTGCAGATCAACCCGCTGCAGCGCCCCGGCGTGCCGGACACGCCGCACGAGATCGACGACCGCGCCAGCGAGATCGCCTTCAACGCCTCGCTGATGCACGAGATGCGCGCCATCGCCTTCGTGCAGCGCCTGCTGGAGCAGGACGCGCTGAAGGAGCCGTTTGCCTCGCGCTACCGCAACATGCGCATCCACATGATCGGCGACGAAGCGGCGCTGGGCGGGTTGGGCGCGTCCAGCAAGTTCAACGCCGAGCTCGAATTTCTGCAGCACCTGAAGGCCCTGGGTCGCGCCAGCGCGCAACGCTGGCTGGACAGCAGCGCCCTGGACGACGTCGGCGTGCGCTCCAGCATCGACGTGCGCGCCACCTTCCTGTGACGCCGTGCCGCGCCGGGGGGCGTCAGCCCCCCGGCCCGTACAGCCAGGGCTGGTCCAGCAGCCGCTCGCCCAGCAGCCGCATCGAGGCATTGCGCCCCAGCCGCACCAGCCCGGTGGCATGAAAGATGCCGCCATTGCGGCGCGACTGCGCCTGCACCCGCGCCACGCGCTGCCAGCGCGCCAGCGCGTAGCGCGCCAGCCGCGTGGGCACGTCGACCGCGTCGATTGCCAGCGCGCGCCCCAGCTCGGCCGCGTCCTCGATCGCCATGCCCGCGCCCTGCGCCAGGTAGGGCCGCATGGGGTGGGCCGCGTCACCCAGCAGCGCCACCAGGCCCTGCGCCATCTCGCGCGCCGACCCGACGGGCAGGCGGTCGGCCAGCGCCCACAGGCGCCACGGCTGCGGGTTCAGGGTGGCGATGTTGGCGGCGCGGATCAGCTCGCGCAGCGGCGCGCAGGTGCTGCCCATGGCGCGCGCCAGCTCGGCCGCGTTGGCCTGGTGGTCCCAGTCGTCCAGCTCGGCCGCCGGCCGGCCGTGCACGATGGCCACCACGTTCATCCACTGGCCGCCGCGCACCGGGTACTGCACCACGTGCAGGCGCGGCCCCAGCCAGGCCGTGACCTGATCGCTGCGCAAGCCGTGCGGCAGCACCGCCTGCTCCAACATGGTGCGGTACGCCAGGTGACCGGTGGGGCGCGGCGCGCCATCGCGCAGCAGCAGCTCGCGCACGCGGCTGCGCACGCCGTCGGCGCCGATCAGCGCGTCGCCCTCCACCAGCTTGCCGCTGGCGGTGCTCAGGCGCACGGCCTTGCCGTCGTCGGCCAGTTCGGCCAGCCGTTCGCCCAGCTTCAGCTGCACGCCACCGTGCCGCAGCACGGCGTGCAGCAGCAGCCCGTGCATGTCGGCGCGGTGAATGGTGGCGTAGGGGGCGCCGTAGCGTTCGATGGCGCGCTCGCCCAGCGGCAGCACGCCCAGCTCGGCGCCACTGAGCGCGCAGCGCACCTGCAGGCGATTGGGAAACGCGGCCACGGCGCGCAATTCATCTTCCAGGCCCCAGCCATGCAGGATGCGCGTCACGTTGGGGCCCAGCTGGATGCCGGCGCCGACCTCGCTGAACGCTTCGGCGCGCTCGAACAGGCGCACCTGCCAGCCGGCGCGCGCCACCGCCAGCGCCGCCGCCAGGCCGCCAATGCCGCCACCGGCGATAAGGGCTTGTTGGGTTGAACTCATGGGGGCCGATTGTGCCGCGCGCGAAGACCGATCGGCGGCCGCGGCGATCAGGTCGTGGGAGGCGCCTGAACCATCAAGCCGAATCATGCTCCAGCGCTTGCACGACAAGCGCCAACAGCTATCAAATTGATACTATATCGGAACACCGCGCAGCAAACCCCAGGCGATGGTGAACATCAGCAGCGCCACGCCGCTGTCGAGCACGCGCCAGGCCGCCGGGCGCGCGAACAGCGGCGTCAGCAGCCGCGCGCCATAGCCCAGCGCGGCAAACCAGAGCGCGCTGGCCAACCCCGCACCGGCCAGGAACAGCGGCCGCAGCACCACCGGCTGGCCGGCGCCCACCGCCCCCACCAGCACCACGGTGTCCAGGTACACGTGGGGGTTCAGCAGGCTGATCGCCAGCACCTCGCGCAAGACCCGCGCGCGCGGCATGCCGGCGACGCCCGGGCCGGCCAGCAGATGCCCCGGCGCCAGCGCGCGGCGCAGCGCCTGCACACCGTAGAACACCAGCACCGCCGCGCCGGCCAGGGTGATGGCGGCCAGCACCCGCGGCGAGGCACCGACCAGCGCCCCGAGGCCGAACACCCCGGCCGCCATCAGCAGCACGTCGAGCAGCGCGCACACCGCCACCACCACGCCCAGGTGCTCGCGCCGCAGCCCCTGGCGCAGCACGAAGGCGTTCTGCGCGCCGATGGCGACGATGAGCGACAGGCTGAGCGTGAAGCCAGTGAGAAAAGGCGCGGCCAATCAGGGCACCCGACGCGGGCCAGGGGCCGGCCGCCAGACGCCCTGCCCAGCACGCTGGCGGTCAGCAGCGGCGCCCGTCATCCCAGCAACTGCCGCAGCACATAGGGCAGGATGCCGCCGGCGCGGAAGTATTCGACCTCGATCGGCGTGTCGATGCGCAGCGTCAGCCGGACTTCCTTCTTCGAGCCGTCGGCGCGGGTGATCACCAGGCGCGCGTCGCTTCGCGGCGCCAGGTCGGCGACGGGCAGGATGTCGATCAGCTCGTCGCCCTTCAGGCCCAGCGCCTCCCAGGACTGACCGGCCTTGAACTGCAAGGGCAGCACGCCCATGCCGACCAGGTTGCTGCGGTGGATGCGCTCGAAGCTCCTGGCCACCACCGCCTTGATGCCCAGCAGCTGCGTGCCCTTGGCCGCCCAGTCGCGGCTGGAGCCGGTGCCGTACTCCTCGCCGGCGAAGATCACGGTGGGCACGCCGGCGGCCAGGTAGGCCATGGCGGCGTCGTAGATGAAGCGCTTGTCGCCCGAGGGCTGCATCAGGGTGACGCCGCCCTCCTGGCGGCTGCCGTCGGCCTGCGGCGGGATCATCAGGTTCTTGATGCGCACGTTGGCGAAGGTGCCGCGCATCATCACCTCATGGTTGCCGCGGCGCGAGCCATAGCTGTTGAAGTCGGCCTTGCCGACGCCGTGCGCCTTCAGCCACTGGCCGGCGGGTGAGCTTTCCTTGATGCTGCCGGCCGGCGAGATGTGGTCGGTGGTGATCGAGTCGCCAAACAGCGCCATGATGCGCGCGCCGCGCACCGCGTTCGGGTCAGACGACTTGCTGGCGCGCTCGTAGCCTGCGCCAGCAGCTACTGAATCAATAGTGAACTGATTGAAGAACGGCGGCTCGGCGATGTAGGTGCTGGTGGGCCAGTTGTAGACCTCGCCGCTGACGCCCTCCACGCGCTCCCACAGCTTGCCCGGTTCGCTGCCCACCTTGGCGTAGTTGTCGCGGAAGGCCTTGCCCTTCATGGCGTACTTCAGCAGGCGGTCGACCTCGTCGCCGCGGGGCCAGATGTCGCCCAGGTAGACGTCCTTGCCGCCCTTGCCCTGGCCGACCGGCTGGGTCATCAGGTCGACCATCACGTTGCCGGCGATGGCGTAGGCCACCACCAGCGGCGGGCTCATCAGGAAGTTGGCCTTCAGGTTGGGGTGGATGCGCGCCTCGAAGTTGCGGTTGCCCGACAGCACCGCCGCGCACACCAGGTTGTTGCGGGTGATGGCCTCGTTCAACTCGGGCGCCAGGTCACCGGCGTTGCCGATGCAGGTGGTGCAGCCATAGGCCGACACCGGAAAGCCCAGCTGCTCCAGGTAGGGCAGCAGCCCGGTCTGGCTCAGGTATTCGGTGACGATGCGCGAGCCCGGCGCCAGCGAGGTCTTGATGTGCGGCTGCACCGTCAGGCCGGCCTGCACCGCCTTCTTGGCCAGCAGGCCGGCGGCCAGCATGACGCTGGGGTTGCTGGTGTTGGTGCAGCTGGTGATGGCGGCGATCAGCACGTCGCCGTTGCCCAGCGTGTAGCGGTTGGCCGACACCGGCTCGACCACGTCGGCCTCGGACAGCGCCGACTCCAGCGTCGGCTTGTTGGCCACCATCTCGACCACCGAGCGCGCGGCGCCCATGGGCAGGGGTTCGAGCTCGGGGGCGCGCTCGTCGGCGTCGGGGTCGTTGTCGCGCGACACCTCCAGCCGGCGGTGCAGCTCGGCGGCCGGGCGGTTGAAGCCGTTGTCGCTCATGGGCTGCGAGAACAGCTCGGCGAAGCGCGACGACAGCTGGCCCAGCTCGATGCGGTCCTGCGGCCGCTTGGGGCCGGCGACGCTGGGGCTGACCTCGCCCAGGTCGAGCGTGATGACCTGCGAATAGTCGATGTCGCCCGCGCGCGGCACGCCAAACAGCTTCTGCGCGCGGAACCAGGCCTCGAAGGCCTCGATCTCGGCCTTGGTGCGGCCGGTGCCCTGGAAGTATTCGAGGGTGCGCTCGTCGACCGGGAAGAAGCCCAGGGTGGCGCCGTACTCGGGCGCCATGTTGCCGATGGTGGCGCGGTCGGGCACGCTCAGGCTGGCCGTGCCCTCGCCGAAGAATTCGACGAACTTGCCCACCACCTTGTGCTGGCGCAGGCGCTCGGTCACCGTCAGCACCAGGTCGGTGGCGGTGCAGCCCTCGCGCAGGCGGCCGTTGAGCTCGAAGCCCACCACGTCGGGCGTGAGGAAGTACACCGGCTGGCCCAGCATGGCGGCCTCGGCCTCGATGCCGCCCACGCCCCAGCCAACCACACCGATGCCGTTGATCATAGTGGTGTGGCTGTCGGTGCCCACCAGGGTGTCGGGGTAGTACACGCCGTCCTGGCGCCGGTGCACGCCGCGCGCCAGGTATTCCAGGTTGACCTGGTGCACGATGCCAAAGCCCGGCGGCACCACGCCGAAGGTGTCGAAGGCCTGCATGCCCCATTTCATGAATTCGTAGCGCTCGCGGTTGCGCTGGAATTCGAGCTTCATGTTCAGGTCGAGCGCGTTCTTCTTGCCGTAGAAGTCGATCATCACCGAGTGGTCGACCACCAGGTCCACCGGCACCAGCGGCTCGACCTTCTTCGGGTCCTGGCCCAGGCGCTGCGCCGTCGAGCGCATGGCCGCCAGGTCGGCCAGCAGGGGTACGCCGGTGAAGTCCTGCAGGATCACGCGGGCGACGGTGAACGGGATCTCGTCGGTGCGCGCCGCATTGGGACGCCAGTTGGCCAGCTGCTCGACATGCTCACGCGTGACCTTGACGCCGTCGCAGTGGCGCAGCACCGACTCCAGCACCAGCCGCAGCGACACCGGCAGTCGCCTGACGTTGGGGTAGCGCCGGGCCAGCGCCGGCAGGGAACACAGCTCGCCGGTCTTGCCCGAAGCGGTCTGGAAGCTCTTGCGGGTGCTGGCGAAGGCGTGGGTGGGGCGGGTGGCCATGGCATGTGCTCCTGGGTGATGCGGGGAAAGTCGGCGCCGCTCGCGAGACGCGCTCGCATTCATTGTGGCAGCGCGCGAGCCCCGCGGCCAGCACCTGGCGCAACAACCCTGCTGGGGATGAAAAATGACCCGTTGCGCTTGTCTGGTGCGCGCCAGCAGCTCTTGAATCAATAGCGATCAGGGTTTTGCGGCGCCCGATTTGGTGGGCCCCGGCGGGCGTGCCGCCTTGCTGCCGGTCGACGCCGCCGCCGTTGGCGCGGTCAGCGGCTTGACGTCGCCGCAGTCGCTGCCCAGGTACTTCATGCGGGACTCGGCGCGCATCGACTGGCTCTTGCCGGCGGCATTTTTCCCCTTGGTTTCCAGCCAGGTGCTGATCTGCTCGCCTTCGGTCACCGACTCGCCCTTGCCGGTCAGCGTGCCGCCATCGCGCTTGCAGCTGAAGCTGAAGCTGCTGCGCGAGCCCTCGCGCTTGACCGTCGGCGGCTCGCAGTCGGCGCCCGCCGGGCGCGGCACCAGCAATTGCTCGCTGCGCGCCATCTCGGCGCTGATGCAGACGCGCCGCACCAGCGGATCACCGCCCTGGCCGCCCAGCATGGCCTCGGCCTGCTTGCGCTGCTCAGGCGGCAGGCTGGCGATCTGCTTTTGCTGCTGTTCGGCGGCGGCGCGCAGCACCGCCGCCATGTCCTTGCCGTCGACCGTCATCAGGGTGGTGCGGTTTTCCCACAGGCCGGCCTTCAGGCCGGATTGCGCATGGGCGGCGCCCAGCGCGGCGAGCGCCAGCAGCGCGGTCAGGATCTTGTTCATGGCAAGGGGTCTTCGGGATCGAATCGGGGCGCCGATGGTACGCAAAAAAGCCCGCGCCGGCACGAACCGGGGCGGGCTTCTTGCATCGCGCGGCGCCGGCGTCAGGCCAGTTTCTCGTCTGCCTTCTCGCCCTTGTGATAGACCTCATACACCAGCACCGGGATGCCCAGGCCACCCAGGTGCTGCTGGATCAGCGGCTTGACGTCGGCCCAGTCCAGGGCGCCCACGCCGGTGGCCAGGCGCGGCAACGCCACGCTCTTGATGCCTTCGTCCTGCACATGCTTGGCCAGCGCGCGCAGCGCGCGGTTGACGTCTTCCAGCCTGGCCTTGACCGGGCGCGCAGCCTTGTCCTGACTTTGCATGCCCTGGGTCAGCAGGTTGACGATGCCGCGCGTGGAGCCGTCCTCGTTGACGCCGCGCCAGGCCCAGATGTCGCCGGTATCCGGTGCCTTGGCGTGCATGGCGTGGCGGTAGTCCTTGACCATCGACGGAAAGCGCTCGCGCAAGGCCAGCGCCAGGCCGGAATCGAACGGGTCGTGCGTGGCGATGCCGTGGGCAATCACCTGGGCTTGGCTCAGCAGGATGTCGCCTTGGACTTCACGGATCATGGGTTTCTCCTTTGGACAGGTTGCAAATCTCTCGATGCTTTGACCTTAGCCCAATTGGGGTTGATCCACCTTGACTGCGGTCAAGCCGATGCCCTTTGCCGAGCGGCCTCGACCCCGTGCGCCGACAATACGCCCCATGAAAGCCCCCGAACTGCTGCTGCCCGCCGGCAGCCTGGACAAGATGCGCGCCGCCTACGACTTCGGCGCCGACGCGGTGTATGCCGGCCAGCCGCGCTATTCCTTGCGCGCGCGCAACAACGAATTCCGGCTGGAGCAGCTGGCCCAGGGCATTGCCGAGGCCCACGCGCGGGGCAGGAAATTCTTCGTCACCAGCAACCTGATCGCCCACAACGACAAGCTGCGCACCTACCTGCGCGACCTGGAGCCGGTGGTGGCGCTGGGGCCCGACGCCCTGATCATGGCCGACGCCGGGCTGGTCATGCTGGTGCGCGAAAAGTGGCCGCAGGTACCCATCCACCTGTCGGTACAGGCCAACACCACCAACTGGGCGGCGGTGAAGTTCTGGCAGTCGGTGGGGGTGACGCGCATCATCCTGTCGCGCGAGCTCAGCCTGGCCGAGGTCGAGCAGATCCGCAACGAATGCCCGGACATGGAGCTGGAGGTGTTCGTGCACGGCGCGCTGTGCATCGCCTACAGCGGCCGCTGCCTGCTGTCGGGCTACTTCAACCGGCGCGACCCCAACCAGGGCACCTGCACCAACGCCTGCCGCTGGAACTACAAGACCCACGCCGCCGACGAAGATCCCAACACCGGCGAGGCGCTGGCCAGCGGCGGCGGACTGCAGGGCTTCAGCTTCGCCGACGAGCAGCAGCGCGCCGAGCAGGATAGCGCCAGCGGCCGACGGATCACGCGCCACCCGGCCGCCGACAAGGTCTGGCTGATCGAGGAAGAAGGCCGCCCCGGCCAGCTGATGCCCGTCATGGAGGACGAGCACGGCACCTACATCATGAACAGCAAGGACCTGCGCGCGGTCGAACTGGTGGAGAAGCTGGCCAAGATCGGCGTCGATTCACTCAAGATCGAGGGCCGCACCAAGAGCCTGTACTACGTGGCCCGCACCGCGCAGGTGTACCGCCGCGCCATCGACGACGCGGTGGCCGGGCGCCCCTTCAACCCGCGGCTGATCACCGAGCTGGAAGGCCTGGCCAACCGCGGCTACACCAGCGGCTTTCTGGAGCGCCGCCCGTCGCAGGACTACCAGAACTACGAGACCGGCCATTCGGTGGCGCAGCGCAGCCAGTTCGTCGGCGAAGTGAAGGCCGTGCGGGACGGCTGGGCCGAGGTGGAAACCAAGAACCGCTTTGCCGTCGGCGACTGGATCGAGATCATCCACCCGCGGGGCAACCGCACGGTTCGGCTGGAGGTGATGAAGAACGCCGAGGGCGCGCCGATCCAGGTGGCCGCCGGCAACCCGCTGCGGGTCTGGATACCCGTCGATGGCCCGGCCGATCAGGCGCTGATCGCGCGCCTGATCGAGGCGCCGGCGACGCCCTGACCGTGGCGCCGGCCCCAGCCGGCAGCCGCCACCGCCACCGCATCGCCCCGTGACCCGAGATCTGCGACAGCCACTGCGGCATGCGCGCCGCACCCTGCTGGGCGCCGACGTCCTGAGCGGCCTGTCCGTGGCCATCGGCATGAGCCTGACCACGCTGCTGGGCTACGCCGCCTTTGGCGCGACCGCCGCCATCAACATCAGCGTCGGCGCCATCATCGCCCTGATCCCCGACACGCCGCGGCCGAAGCGGGGCAAGCTGGCCCATCTGATCGCCGCGCCGCTGCTGGGCCTGCCGCTGTTCCTGGCGGTGCAGCTGCTGCGTGGGCACCCGGTCGAGCTGGGGCTGCTGCTGGTGTGTGGCACCTTCCTGGCGTTTCTCTCCACCGCCTGGGGTGGGCGGGGCATGCCGGTGGCCGCCGCCGTCATGTTCGCCATGCTGCTGGCCATGGCGCCGCAGCCCGCGGCCAGCGTGCACGAGGCGCTGCTGCGCACCGCCTGGTGTGCCGGTGGTGCCCTGCTGTACGTGCTGTACGGCACGGCCAGCAACGCCCTGCTGAACGGCCGCTACCGCACCCAGACCATGGCCGCCCTGCTGCTGAGCGTGGCCGCGCTGCAACGCACCCACGCCGAGCGCGTCGTCCCGCCGCCCGATAACCTGGCCGATCGGGCCGATCCGCGCGCCCCGGGCGGGGTGTTGCAGCGCCAGGCGGCCCTGGCCGACCAGCTGCAGGCCGCGCGCGACCTGATCCTGGAGTCGCCCGGCACGCCGCATCGCCAGCGCCTGGCCGGCATGCTGATGGTGGTGCTGGAGTTGCGCGACCGGCTGATCGCCGGCGAGCTCGACATCGCACCCCTTCAGTCGGTGCAGCCCGCGGCCCTGCAGCCGCTGGCCGACATCCTGCACGCCATGGCCGAGGACCTGCAGGCGCTGGCCGACGCCCTGCTGCTGGGCCGTGCGCCGGCGCCCGCGCGCGACCACCGTGCCGCCCTGCGGGCGCTGCGCGAGCAGGCCGCCGCCCAGGCGGCCGCCTGCGCGCCAGCGCCGGCGGCGATCACGCAGGCGGCGCTGGTGCGCAGCGTCAGCGTGCGCGTGGGCGACGAAGACGCCGCCGTGCGCCAACTGGCCGCGCTGGCACGCGGCGACGCCGCGCCGCGGCTGTCGGCGGTGCGCAGCGGCTGGCAGCTGTTCGTCAGCCCGGCGTACTGGTCCAGCCAGCCGCTGCTGGGCGTCTGGCACTGGCGCCAGCCGGCGCTGCGCCATGCGCTGCGCGCCGCGCTGGCCATGGGGGCCGGTTTCACGCTGGCGCAGTGGCTGCCCTGGGGCTCGCGCGACTACTGGATCCTGCTGACCATCGTCGTGGTGCTGCGCGGCAGCCTGGCGCAGACCCTGGAGCGGCGCAATGCGCGCGTGCTGGGCACCCTGCTGGGCAGCGGCCTGGCGGTCGGGCTGCTGGCCATGCACCCTCCCGCCGCCGTGCTGCTGCTCGCCGTCGTCGCCGCGCAAGGCGTGGCACACGCCTTCGTGGTGCGGCACTACACCACCACGGCCATCGCCGGGTCGGTGCTGGGCCTGGTGCTGGCCCACCTGCTGCACAGCGGCGGCCACCCGGCGTTCGACTTCATCGAGCGCGTCGGCGACACGCTGCTGGGTGCCGGCATCGCGTGGGCCTTCTCCTACGTCCTGCCGTCCTGGGAGCGCCACCAGATCGCCGGCACCGTGCGCCGCGTGTGCCGCGCCATGGCCCGCCACGCCCAGCAGTCGCTGGCCCTGGCGACCCTGGCCGAGGTCACCGGCCAGCCTGAGCTGACCTGGCGCCTGGCGCGGCGCGAAACCTATGACGCGCTGTCAGCCCTGGTGCAGGCCAGCAACCGCGCCCTGGTCGAGCCGCGGGCCGTGCGCCCGCCCCTTGCCGCGCTGGAACAGTTGCAAGGCCACGGCTACCAGCTGCTGGGGCAGCTCAGCGCCATCCAGTCGATCCTGCTGCTGCGCCGCCCGCAGCTGCAACTGGAGGCCGTGCAACCGGCACTGGATGACACGGCGCGCACGATCGAAGCCACCCTGGAGCTGAGCCGGCCCTGGCAGCCGGCCGCGACCGCGCCCGACGAGGCCGAAGACGAGCCGCCGCGCCTGTCCGCCGTGCCCGAGGACCTGCCCGACCCCTTCGAACCCCACTCGAACGCCTGGCTGCTGCGGCGCCTGGCCCTGGCCCGCCGCCAGGCGGGCGACCTGCGTGCCGCGACCGACCGCGTGCTGGCCGAACTCGATGGCGGCCCGCCCAGCCGGCTCTGATGTGCCTGGCCGCCCCAAGACGGCCCACCCTCAAGCCCGGGCGGCGGCCGGCGCCGGCGCCGCAATGAAGCGCCACGCAATCGCCCAGCCCAGCGCCTGCGTCGCCAGCAGCAGCGCCACCGTGCCCGGCCAGCCCGCGTGCGCATAGGCGATGCCGCCCAGCCACGCGCCGCAAAAGCCACCGCTGTAGTAACCGGTGTAGTACAGCCCGCTGGCCAGTGAACGCCCGTGCTGGATGCGGTGGGCAATGAAGCTGAGCGCCGCCGACTGCGTGATGAAGGTGCCGCACGACGCCAGCGTCAGCCCGGCCACGATGGCGGGCACCGGCGCCAGCAGCGTCAGCAGCACCCCCAGCGCCGACAGCGCCACCGACAGCAGGATGGTGCGCCGCGCGCTCAGACGCGGAATCCAGCGCCCGGCCAGCGGCGTCACCACCACGCCCACCAGGTAGACCGTGAACACGTTGGCCAGCGCGGCCGGCGTGAAGTGGTAGGGCGCGGCCGCCAGGTGAAAGTTGACGAAGGTGAACATGCCCACCAGCGCCGCCAGCGCGGTAAAACCCAGCGCGCCCGCCGCCTGCAACGCCGGATGGCGCAGCAGCGTGGCCAGCGTGCCCAGGGCGCTGGCCACCTGCCGGTCGGGCACGAAGTGGCGCGAGGGCGGCAGCACGCGCCACACCAGCACCGCGCCGGCGGCGTTGAGCAGGGCCAGCACGCCGAAGCCGGCGCGCCAGGACATGACGTCGGTCAGATGCCCGAGCAGAAAGCGCCCCAGGAAGCCCCCCAGCACGCTGCCGGTGATGTACCAGCTCATCATCCGCACCATGGCGGCGCCGCGAAATTCCTCGCCGATGTAGGCGATGGCCACCACCGTCACGCCCGGCACCGCCAGCCCCTGCACGAAGCGCCAGGCGGTGAACTGCTGCACGGTCTGCACGCCGATCATGGCCACCGTCGGCAGCGCCAGCGCCAGCACCGCGCCCACCACCAGCGCCTTGCGCCCCAGCGCGTCCGACACCATGCCCATGAGCGGCGACACCAGCGCCACCGCCAGCACCGTGGCGCCCACCGCGCGGCCGATCTCGATCACGCTGGCGCGCAGGTCGCGTTGCAGCTCGGGAACGATCGACTGCACCGAATACACCTGCAGGAAGGCAAACACCCCGACCAGCGCGATGGTCAGCAGCAACAGCGGGGTGGGCTGGCCGTCGTGTTCGGGCAGGTGAGCGGGCGGCGGGACGGCGGACATGGGCGCGGCGTGCGGCGGTCGAGGGGCCCGCTGGCCGGAAAAAAGCAAAGCGTTCGAGTCTACGCCAGGGGCCACGGCGCCGACATTGCGCACAATCGGGACCCACGCGCCTGCCGCGCCCCCTCCTTATGTCTGCTGCCGACTTCTCCGCCCACACCCCCATGATGGCGCAATACCTGCGCCTGAAGGCCGACTTTCCCGACACCCTGCTGTTCTACCGCATGGGCGACTTCTACGAGATGTTCTACGCCGACGCCGAGCGCGCCGCCGGCCTGCTGGACATCACGCTCACCACGCGCGGGCAGTCGGCCGGCGCGCCGATTCCGATGGCGGGGGTGCCGTTTCATTCGGTGGATGGCTACCTGGCGCGCCTGATCAAGCTGGGCGAATCGGTGGCGATCTGCGAGCAGGTGGGTGACGTGGCCACGGCCAAGGGGCCGGTCGAGCGCAAGGTGGTGCGCGTGGTCACGCCCGGCACGCTGACCGACGCCGAGCTGCTGGCCGACAAGAGCGAGTCGCTGCTGCTGGCCGTGCAGCCCGGCGCGCGCGCTCGCGTGGGCCTGGCCTGGCTGGCGGTGACGCAGGGGCAGGTGCACCTGGCCGAATGCGGCGCCGACGAGCTGGCGGGCTGGATCGACCGCATCGCGCCAAGTGAACTGCTGCTGTCGCAGGATGCGCCGCCAGCGCTCGAAAAGGCGCTGGCGCAGGGCGGGCGCGCCGCCCTCACCCGCCGCCCGGCCTTTCAGTTCGACGCGGCGCTGGGCCGGCGCAAGCTGCTGGAGCAGTTGCAGGCCGCCAGCCTCGCGGCCTGGAACGCCGACGAACTGCCGCACGCCCACGCCGCCGCCGCCGCGCTGCTGACCTACGCCGAACACACGCAGGGCCGCGCGCTCACGCACGTGCGCGCCCTGGTGGTGGAGCGCGCGGGCGAGCTGATCGAGCTGCCCGCCAGCACGCGCCGCAACCTGGAGCTGGTGCAGACCCTGCGCGGCGAGGACGCGCCCACGCTGCTGTCGCTGCTGGACACCTGCATGACCGGCATGGGCAGCCGCCGGCTGAAGAGCTGGCTGCTGGCGCCCGCGCGCGATCGCGCGCAGGCCAGCGCGCGCCTGGCCGCCATCGGCGCGCTGCGCGAGGGCGGCCTGGGGCAGAAGCTGCGCGCCGAGCTCAAGGGCACCAGCGACGTCGAGCGCATCACGGCCCGCATCGCGCTCATGCAGGTGCGTCCGCGCGAGCTGGTGGCACTGCGCCATGCACTACAAAAACAAGAGCTGCTCGCGCTTGTCCAGCAAGCGCCAGAGGCCTATTTGATACAAATTTCGGGCGATCTGGCACCGCCCGCCGAAGCGCTGGACCTGCTGCAGGTCGCGCTGCTGGATGAGCCCGCCGCCCTGATCCGCGACGGCGGCGTGATCGCCCCCGGCCTGGACAAAGAGCTGGACGAGCTGCGCGCCATCCAGGACAACTGCGACGCCTTCCTGCTCGAACTGGAAGCGCGCGAGCGCGCGCGCACCGGCATCAATAACCTGCGCGTGCAGTTCAACAAGGTGCACGGCTTTTACATCGAGGTCACGCAAGGGCAAGCCAGCAAGGTGCCCGACGACTACCGCCGCCGCCAGACGCTGAAGAACGCCGAGCGCTTCATCACGCCCGAACTCAAGGCCTTCGAGGACAAGGCCCTGTCGGCACAGGAGCGCGCGCTGGCGCGCGAGAAGTGGCTGTACGAGCACCTGCTGAACCAGTTGCAGCCGCACGTGCCGCAGCTCACGCGCTTTGGCCGGGCGATTGCCACGCTGGACGCACTGGCCGCGCTGGCCGAGCGCTCGCTGACGCTGAACTGGTGCGCGCCCGAGTTCGTCGCGCACCCCTGCATCGAGATCCGCGCCGGCCGCCACCCGGTGGTCGAAGCGCGCCTGGCCGAGACCAGCGGCCAGCCCTTCATCGCCAACGACACGCTGCTCGGGCCCAAGGCGCGCATGCAGATCATCACCGGCCCCAACATGGGCGGCAAGAGCACCTACATGCGGCAGGTGGCGCTGATCGTGCTGCTGGCTTCCATCGGCAGCCACGTGCCGGCGCAGGCCTGCCGCCTGGGGCCGATCGACGCCATCCACACCCGCATCGGCGCGGCCGACGACCTGGCCAACGCCCAGTCCACCTTCATGCTGGAGATGACCGAGGCGGCGCAGATTCTGCACAGCGCCACCGCCCAGTCGCTGGTGCTGATGGACGAGATCGGCCGCGGCACCAGCACCTTCGACGGCCTGGCGCTGGCCAGCGGCATCGCCGCGCACCTGCACGACAAGGTCGGCGCGTTCACGCTGTTTGCCACGCACTACTTCGAGCTGACCGAGTTCCCGGCCACGCACCACGGCGCCGTCAACATGCACGTGAGCGCCGCCGAAAGCGGCCACGACATCGTGTTCCTGCACGAGCTGCAGCCGGGGCCCGCCAGCCGCAGCTACGGCATCCAGGTGGCGCGCCTGGCCGGCGTGCCCGCCGCCGTGGTCAACCACGCGCGCCACGCGCTGGCGCAACTGGAGCACGGCGCCAGCGCGGCGCAGGCGCAGGTCGATCTGTTCGCGCCGCCGCCCGCTGCTGCTGAACCGGTACCCTCGCCGCTCGATGCGGCCCTGGCCGCGCTCGACCCCGACAGCCTCAGTCCGCGCGAGGCACTGGAGGCTCTGTACCAACTGAAGAGGCTCGGCATCGGCCGCTCGTCATGACGCGCCAGTTCAGCCCGCGCCAGACGGTGGCCGGCCAGCGTGTTCCTGCGCCTGGACGCTTTCCGCCAGCTGCTTGAGCTGGTGCAGTGTCACCGGCAAGCCGCGCTTGAGCTGCTGACCGACGATCAGAACCAGCAACGGCTTGAGCATGCCGGCGAAACGAACCCGGTGCGCAATGCGCGTGCCGTCGCCGAAGTGCTCCAGCTCGTGCTCGAAGTCCATGCGGAACAACGCGGTGCGGCTGGTCACCGTGAAGCTGCGGTTGTCCACCACGGCAGTGACCTGCATGGGGACGGTGCGGCCCCTGGCCGGCGTCAGATGGCCGTTGGCCCCCAGCGTCAGGCCACCGGACAGGTGGGATGACCGGGTGTCGGGGTCCCAGCGGTTCCAGTGTTCGACATCGCGGTAGATGCGAAACACGGTCTCGGGCGAGGCCGTGGTGAGGATGCTTCTTTCGATCTGCGCCATGGGCGTTGCTGCTTCAGCCCCCCCAGAGGCGATACACCAGATAGCCCAGCAGCAATGCCATCAGCCAGCCAGCAAACGCCGATCTGGTGCGCGGCACTTCGCCGGGCGACAGGCCTTCGGCCTCCACGCGCGGAAAGCTCGGATCGGATTCTCGCTGCCGGCCAGCGGTGGGCGCGCGCGGCGTCGACGGCGCCGCCTTGCCAGGCATCTCGGCCGCGGTGGGGCGCGCGCTCAGCAGCGCCTTCAGCAATCCGGGCAGGTCGCGCTGCCGCAACGCCTCGATCAGCTCGGGCGGCAACTGGGGTGGCGTCTGGGTAGCCATGGCATGAACGGGATGAACGGACCGGCCGCAGATTGTGCAACCGGCGCGCCGCCTTGGCCAGCCCCTGGCGGGCACAATCACGCGCCATGACGACGTTGATCTTCTCCCACGGCAACAGCTTTCCCGCCAGCACCTACCGCGTGATGCTCGACAGCCTGCGCGCGCGGGGCTTTCAGGTGCACGCGATCGAGAAATACGGCCACGACCCCAAATACCCCGTCACCGACAACTGGCCCCACCTGGTGCGCCAGCTGGCGCAGTTCGCCACGCAGCGGCGCAAGGAATCCGGCGGCGAGGCCGTCTGGCTGGTCGGCCATTCGCTGGGTGGCATCCTGAGCCTGATGTGCGCCGCCCGCCATCCCGAGCTGGCGCGCGGCGTGGTGATGCTGGACTCGCCGGTGCTCAGCGGCTGGCGCGCCGGCGCCGTGCGCATGGTCAAGCGCACGCCGCTGATGCGGCGCCTGTCGCCCAGCGCGGTGGCGCGCCGGCGCCGCAATGAGTGGGACGACCGACAGGCCGTGTACCAGCACTTTCGGAGCAAGAAGGTGTTTGCCGCCTGGGACCCCCAGGTGCTGCGCGACTACGTGGACCACGGCACCATCGACGCCGACGGCACCTGGCAACTGGCCTTCGACCCCGAAGTCGAGTCGCGCATCTACGAAACCCTGCCGCACAACCTGGGGCCGCTGCTGCGCAAGCACCCGCTACAGTGCCCGGTGGCCTTCGTGGGCGGCATCGAATCGGTGGAAATGCGCCAGGTCGGCGGGCTGGACGCCACCGCCGAAGTGGCGCAGGGCCGCGTGACCATGATCGAGGGCACGCACCTGATCCCGATGGAGCGCCCGCTGGCCACCGCCGCCGCCATCGAGGCGCACATCCGCGCCATGGCTACGGCGTCGACCGCCTCGCCCGGAACGCCAGGCTGATGCGCGGCCCGGCGGCGCGCGCGCTCTTGGGAATGCCGTGCTCGTGCGTGCGCTGGCTGGCGTGGCTCATCACCAGCACGCTGCCCGGCTCCAGCGTGACACGCCGTGCGCTGCCGCCGGCATGGGCGCGCACCAGCATGTCGCGCGGCGCGCCCAGCGAGACGATGGCGATCGGCCAGCCCGGCACCAGCTCAGCCTGGCGGTCGCCGTGCGGCGCCACGCTGTCGCGCCCGTCGCGGTACAGGTTCAGGCCCACGTGCGTGTAGGGCGCCGGCGCGACGGCCTGTACCAGCGCCAGCGCGGCGTCGATGCAGGCTGGCCGCCCGGGATCGCGCAGCGCCACGCTGGCCACCAGGCGCGGCACGTCCACCACGCGCTCGTACATCGGTCGGCGCAGGCTGCGCCAGGACACCAGCGCCCGCAGCGTGGCCAGCCACTGGTCGGCCGTCGCCGGCGGCAGGCGCGCCGGGTGATAGACGATGCCGCCTTCGGCGTCGTGCACCAGCGTGATCGCGTCGTCGATGAACCACAAAGACTGTTGATTCATACAGTCATGTTAGCGCCCTCGGGTGCCGGCGGCAAGACGGTGGCGGTGGCTGCATAAGATAAATGCCGTTTTCGCCGGCCGCCGCATGCGGCGGCGCCCCCTCTGCCCGATCGATCACTCCATGAATTCAACACCCCGCACCTTCTCGCAAGTGGCCTGGCAGCGCAACCTGGCGCTCTACCAGGACACCCTGGCCCTGCCCTTCAACCAGGAGCTGGCCGCCGGCACGCTGTCGACCGGGCGCTTTCACCACTACATCATCCAGGACGCGCACTACCTGGTGGCCTACGGGCGCGCACTGGCCATCGCCGGCGCCAAGGCCGACCACGCCGACGGGCTGATGCAGTTCACCGCGGCGGCCCGCGAGGCGGTGGCGGTCGAGCGCCAGATGCACGGCGGCTTCATGCAGCAGTTCGGCGTGAGCAGCGCGCAGTTCGACGCCACGCCGCTGTCGCCCGCCTGCCACCACTACACGCAGTTCCTGCTGGCCACCGCCTGGGCCGAGCCCTACCCCGTGGTGCTGGCCAGCCTGCTGCCCTGCTTCTGGATCTATGCCGAGGTGGGCCGCGACATCCACGCGCGCGCGGCCCGGCCCAACCCCTGCGGCGCCTGGATCGACACCTATGCGGGCGAGGACTTCCACACCGTGGTGCGCGGCGTGCTGGCCACCATCGACCGCGTGGCCGCGGGCGTCGACGCGCACACGCTGGACGCCATGCACGCCGCCTACACCATGAGCGCCCGACTGGAGTGGATGTTCTGGGATTCGGCCTACCGGCTCGGGCACTGGCCGGTGTAGGCACGCCGGCCTGGCCTACGGCAGCGGCTCGGCCCGCAGCACCAGCGCGGCGCCGAACGCCAGCCCTTCGGCCGGCCAGTCCGCCGCCGAGCGCAGCGGCCGCCGCCCATCGGCCAGCAGGCGCGCGGCGCGTATCACGCCGGCGTGGGTGACCCACAGCGCGTCGCGGCCGCCGGCGCGCCAGTCGCCCCAGGCCTCGGCCACGCGCGCCATCAACTCGGTGACGTTCTCGCCGCCGCCCGGCCGCCCCTGCGCAAAATCGGCCAGCCAGGCGTCGAACTCGGCGCGCCCGATGTCGGCCCAGCGCCGCCGCTCCCAGCGGCCGAAGTCGAATTCGCGCAGCCGCGCATCGGTTTTCAGCATCAAATCGGGCCGCAGCGCTTTCAGGGACTGCGCCAGCAGCTCACATCTTTGTAGCGGCGAAACATGCATCGGCAGGCCCTGCGGCAGCTGCCGGGCCAGCGCCTGCGCGGCATCGCGCGTGGCGGCGGCATCGGCCGGCAGGTCGCTGGCGCCATAGCACAGGCCTTCGGCCGCCACCACCTCGGCATGGCGCACCAGCCACAGCCTCATGGCAGCCTCAGCGCCAGGCCCAGGTACAGCGCCAGCTCGCACAGCTGCTGCGTGGCGCCCAACGTGTCGCCAGTGAAGCCCTGCAGGCGCCGGCGCAGGGTGCGGCGCATGGCGCCCAGCGCCAGCATCCAGCCCAGCACGGCCAGCCCCAGCGACAGCGGACCGTGCACCCAGCCCAGCAGCAGCAGCGCCGGCAGGCTCCAGGCCAGGCCAGTGAACACGGTGGCCGGCCCGGCGCTTTCGGCCAGCGGCTTGGACTTGGCACCCGCGGGGTCGCTCACGTAGGGCAGCCCATACATCACGTCCAGCGGCGCCGCGCGCGACAGCACGTGCGCGCCCAGCAGCGCCGCCGCCACCGGCACGGCGCCGCGCTGGGCGATCAGCGCCAGCAGCGCCAGCTTCAGCGCCAGCACCAGCCCCAGCGCCAGCGCGCCGTAGCTGCCGATGCGCGAGTCCTTCATGATCGCAAGCGCCCGCTCGCGGCTGGCGCTGCCGCCCAGGCCGTCGAAGGTGTCGGCCAGGCCGTCCTCATGGAAGGCGCCGGTCAGCCAGGCGGTGGCCGCCGTCGACAGCCCGGCCGCCACCAGCGCGCCCAGCGGCCCGGTGGGCAGCAGCGCCAGCGCGGCCCACAGCACGGCCGCGCCCCAGGCGCCCACCACCCAGCCCACGCCCGGAAAGTGCCCGGCGCTGGCGTTCAGCATGGCCGGGCTGTAGCCCACCCACCCGGCCAGCCGCCCGGTGACCGGGATGCGGGTGAAGAACTGGAGCGCGAGCAGGAAGTGGCGCAGCGCGGCCATGCGTTGGGGGGCTGGTCAGCGGCCGCCCGCCTCGGCGTCGATGGCCTGGCGCACCGCCTGGTAGAAGTCCTCGCGCGCCGCGTATTGCGGGTTATTGGCCGAGCCGGCCTTGGCCCAGTCGGAATTGGTCACGATCACCAGCTCGCGCGCCGGGTCGATGAAGATGCCCTGGCCGAAGATGCCGCGCGCGGCAAAGCTGCCGTCGTCATAGGTCCACCACTGATAGCCGTAGCCGCGCCCGGGCTGGCCGATGTCGGCCTGCTTGTGCGTGGCGCTCTGCAGGTAGTTGTCGGGCAGCAGCGCCTGGCCGTTAACCTTGGCGCCTTCCAGGATGAACAGGCCAAAGCGCGCGTAGTCGCGCGGCGAGGCCTGGATGCAGCAGCCGCTGATCTCCTGCCCGGTCTTGGACAGCAGCCAGGTGGCCTGCTGCTCGCTGCCGATGCGCGACCAGATCTTTTCCTGCATGTATTCGGTCAGCGGCTTGCCGACGGCGCGGGTGATCAGGATGCCCACCAGATTGGTTTCGCCGGTGCTGTAGTTCCAGCGCTCACCGGCGGGCGCGGCGCGTGGCAGCTGACGCAGGTAGCTCACCAGCGCGTCCACGCCCGGCTCGGGCTTGTGGTTGTTGAAGCGCGCGACGTCGGAGTTGGGGTCGCCATAGTCCTCGTTCCACTGCACGCCCGAGGTCATGGTGAGCAGCTGGCGCACGCTGACGTCGTCGTAGGCCGAGCCCTTCATGTCGGTGATGTAGGCGCTGACCTTGTCGTCCATGCTCCTGATGGCGCCGTCCTTCAGCGCCGCGCCCACCAGCGTCGAGGTGAAGGACTTGGCCACCGAAAAGCTGGTCCAGCGCCCGCTGCCGTCAAAGCCCAGGCCGTAGCGCTCCAGCCGCAGCTGGCCCTTGTGCACGATCAGCACCGCCGCGCCGTGCTGCTCCTGCAGGTAGGCGTCGATGTCCAGCGGCAGCAACAGCTGCGGGCCGGGCGGCAGCGGCCGCGCCTGGGCGCTGGGCGCAGCGGTGCGCCACTTGGCCAGCAGCGCGATGCGGTCCATGGCGCGGAAGGCCGCGTCGCGCTGCTTCTCGCTCCAGAACAGGATGTCGCGGTTGGTCGGCACCGTGGCCAGCAGGCCGCGCGCCTCCTTGTCCAAGCTGAACCAGCCCACGCCGGCGGCCACGACGAGGATCAGCAGCAGGGTCAGCAGGATGCGCTTGAAAATTCTCAACATGGTGCTCCTTGGAGTCGTCGCGTTTCGGAAGTCACAGGTGTCACGAAGGACATCGCCGGGCGTCGGCGCTACGGCCGTCATTCCCCGTTTGTGGTCAAGCATCGGCGATCCACATGGCATGCATGGTAGCGCCCGTGCCCCAGCGGCAACCCAGAACTCGTCCCCGGCGGCCTCGCCCATCGCACCACAGCGCCACTCGCCATGGGCGCGTCAGACGGGCATAGCATGATTTCGCATCGCAACGATTGGATACAAGGAGAAGGACATGAACCGAACAACCGCATGGCTGGCCCGCCTCGGTACCGCGGCGCTGATGCTGGTCGCAAGTGCGCAAACCCAGGCGGCCAACGTCGCGTTCTGGTCTCCTGGTAGCTATTCCGCGTCTCAATTTCCTGCCCTGGGTGGGGCGCACACGGTGACCGACGTCACCACGGCCAACATCGACGCCGGCGCGCTGGCCGGCTACGACGTGCTGGTCATGGGTCACATAAACCAGGGTGACCCCACTGCCAGCACCTGCACGCAACTGGCCAGCTTCCTGGCGGCGGGCAAGGGCATCGTCTCCGAATGGAACGGAGCCACGGTGCTGTTCCAGCCCGCGCCGGGGGCGTACTACCCCGTGACCAACCCTTGCAATCTGTTCGCCGGAACCGCCAGCGGTGGCGACGACACTTTTGGCACCAACCTGCCCATCAACATCGTCCTGCCTGCCAGCCCGCTGGTGGCCGGCCTGTCCAACCCATTCGCCATGGCGGGTGGCAGTGAATTTGTCTACCGCTTGACCGGCCTGGGGCCGGAATGGTCGGTGGCCGCGACTTTCGACGGCGCGGGCACGCCCTATCCGGCAGTGCTGTCGGCGGTCCGCAGCGGCGGCGGCTGCGTGGCGCTGTCGCCATTCGACTACTTTGATGCCCGGTCTGCTGGGGGCTCCGCTCAGAGCAACATGGAAACACTTCTCAACAACATGGTGGCCTGGGCCGCCCGCGGGCCGGCCAGCTGTGGCCGGGCGCCCGTTGCGGCAGTGCAGCCGGTGCCCACGCTCGAAACTCCGCTGCTGGCCGTACTGGCGGGTGTGATGGGGCTGTGCGGGGCCTGGCTGCGGCGCAGGCGCCGCGCCTGAAGCGCACGCGCGCATTCAGAACGGAAGCTGACGGGGGCAGGAGGCCCCCGTTCTTTTGGTATCCAGCTAAGCCTTGTCCGACACCCCGGCCGACTCGAAGCTGGCCATCTCGCCCAGGATGCGGCAGGCAGATTCGAGGATCGGCCAGGCCAGCACGGCGCCGCTGCCCTCGCCCACGCGCAAGGCCAGATCCATCAGGGGTTCGGCTCCCAGCAGCGCCAGCAGCCGCGCGTGACCGCGCTCATCTGACCGGTGCGCGAACACGCAGCGCTGCATCGCCGGCGGCGCGATGCGGCAGGCCACCAGCACGGCGGCGCTGGCGATGAAGCCATCGACCACCACCACGCGCCGCTCGCTCGCCGCCTGCAGCACGCAGCCCACCAGGGTGGCGATCTCGAAGCCCCCCAGCGCGGCCAGCACCTCCAGCGGTTCGGTCGCGCCCGCGTTGGCGGCCAGCGCCTGGCGCAACACGGCGGTCTTGCGCGCGATGCCGGCGGCGTCCAGCCCGGTGCCCGCGCCCGTCACCTCGGCCACGTCCACGCCGCCCAGGCGCGCCGTCAGCAGCGACGCGGCGCTGGTGTTGCCAATGCCCATCTCGCCCAGCAACAGCGCATTGCCGGGCAGGCCGCGCAGCAGTTCGATGCCGTTGTGCACCGCCTGTTCGCACTGCACGCGCGTCATGGCGGGCCCTTGGCTGCTGTCTTGCGTGCCGGGCGCGATCTTGCGCATCACCAGCCCCGGCGCGGGCTGGAAATCGTGGCGCACACCGCAATCGACCACCGTCTGCGCGATGCCATGCTGGCGCGCCAGCACGCTCACGGCCGCGCCCCCAGCCAGGAAGTTGCCCACCATCTGCCAGGTCACGTCGCTCGGATAGGCCGACACGCCGCGCGCGGCGATGCCGTGGTCGGCGGCGCACACCACGAGCTGGGGCGCCACCAGACGCGGCTCGGTCGTGCCCAGGATCAGGCCAAGCCGCTCGGCCAGCGCAGCGATGCGGCCCAGCGCGCCCTGCGGCACGGTCTTGCGCTCGATCTTGTGGCGCAGCGCAGCGGCGAGTTGAGCATCGTTCAGTTCGGCAATGGAAGGCAGGGACAGAGTCATGGAAATCACGGACATCAACGGATCAGCGCGTCCAGCGCGCCAGGGGTGAACGAGGATTGCAGCGTGGCCGCCAGGCGCTCGAACACGGTGTCCAGCGTGGGCGCGCCAGCGCCGAACAGGGCGTGCAGCACGGCAGGGTCTTCGAACAGGCCATGCAGGTACACGCCCAGCACGTTGCCCGCCACGTTCTGCCAGGCCAGGCCGGGCAGCAGCTCGCGCGCCACGTCGCCCTTGGCGGCCATGGCGGGGTGCTGGGCGGTCTGGCCGCTGTGGATTTCGTAGCCGCTAACGGCCACGCCCGCCAGGGCCGACCAGGGGCCGGTCACGTCGCCGAAGCGGGCGTGCGCATGCCGCACGGTCTTGTGTGGCTCGAAGCGGGTCACCAAGGGGAGCAGGCCCAATCCCGGCCCGTTGCGGAAATAGCCCCCACGCTCCACCGCTGCGCGTGTTGCGCTGCCCCCCAAGGAGGCCGCGTTTTCGCCTTGGGGCGGCCCGGCGGCGAAAACCTGCGGTTCGATCCCGTGCAGGTCGATCAGCGCCTCGCCCAGCATCTGCAGACCGCCGCAGATGCCCAGCACGCGCCCGCCGCGCGCGGCGTGCTGCGCGATGGCGGCGTCCAGCCCCTGCGCGCGCAGCCAGGCCAGGTCGGCGGCGGTGGCCTTGCTGCCGGGCAGGATGATCCAGTCCACGCCATCCAGTTCGGCCGGGCTGCGCGCCCAGGTCAGGCGCACGCCGGCAACGTTCTTGAGCGGCTGGAACTCGTCCAGGTTGCTGATGCGCGGATAGGCGACGACGGCCACGCGCGTGTGCACGGCGCCGCTGCCGCGCGCGCGGTCGTCGAACACACCGTCCTCCTCGGGCAGGCCGTGGCCGAAGCGCATCGGCACCACGGCCAGGGTGGGCACGCCGGTGAGCTGCTGCAATTGCTCGGGGCCGGGCGCCAGCAGCGCCGCGTCGCCACGGAACTTGTTGAGCACGAAGCCGCGCAGACGCGCCCGGTCCTCGGGCGGCAGCAGCGCCCAGGTGCCGTACAGGTGGGCCAGCGCGCCGCCGCGGTCGATGTCGGCCACCAGCAGGCAGCGCGCATCGGCATGGCGCGCCACGCGCAGGTTGACGACGTCGCTGGCCATCAGGTTGAGCTCGGCGGGCGAGCCGGCGCCTTCGATCACCACCACGTCGTTTTCGGCGCGCAGCGCGTCCAGCGCGGCGGCGATGGCTGGCCACACGCGTTCGCTGCGCCCGCGCCAGGGCAGCGCGCTCAGCTCGCGGTCGACCTGCCCCAGCAGCACCACCTGGCTGCGCGTATCCGCTTCGGGCTTGAGCAGCAGCGGGTTCATGCGCACGTCGGGCACGGCGCGCGCGGCCAGGGCCTGGAAGTACTGGGCGCTGCCGATCTCTCCCAGGAAGGAGGTTGAGCGTTGGGCGTTCAGCGTTGAGCGTGGGGCGCCGGAAGGCTCCCGCTGAACGCTGAACGCCCAACGCTCAACGCCGCTGGCCACCACCCGCGCGTTGTTGCTCATGTTCTGCGCCTTGAAGGGTGCGACCTTGAGCCCCTGGTTGGCCCAGTGGCGGCACAGGGCGGTGGCGATCCAGCTCTTGCCGGCGCCGCTGCTGGTGCCCAGCACCATGACGCAGCGCGCGCTCATGCCGATGCCCCCAGGGCCGCGACCAGCGCGTCCTGCGCCGCCGGCGCCACCACCGCCAGGCGCACCCGGCCGGGCAGGCCAAAGCTGGCGCAGTCGCGCAGCTTGATGCCGTGGCGGCGCAGCTCGCCCAGCCATGAATTCATGTCAAACCGGCATCCAGCGCTTGCGCAGTCAGCGCAAGCAGCTACAAAAAAGTTAGCGTCGCTGGGCTCGACCCGCCAGCCCAGGCGGGCCAGTGCGTCGATCTGGCGCGCCTTCCACCCCCGCAGCGTGGCGCGGCAGTCGGCCAGCCAGTCGTGCGCGGGCGCGCTGGCCCAGCACTGCAGCAGCGCCACGCCATGCGCACCCAGCGGCCAGGACGGCGCCAGCGCGCGCAGGCGCGCCAGCAGCGCGGCGTCGGCATCCACGGGCGCGATGGCGTATGCCGCGCGCACCCCCGTCAGGCCCAGCGCCTTGTTGGGCGTGAGCAGGCGCCAGACGCGCGCCAGCGCCGCCGCGTCCAGGCTGGGCCGGCCCGACAGGCGCAGCGGCTCGTAGGCCTGGTCCAGCACCAGCGTCTGGCCCGGCCGCAGCGCCGCCACGCGCGCCGCCAGACCCGGCTCGGCCTGGCCCAGCGGGCTGGACGGCTCGCAGGCCCACAGCAGCGCCGCCGCGCCCGCATCGGCCACCGGCCGCAAACCCGCCGCCCGCGCGGCGCGCGCGTAGTCGCCGTAGGCGTGGGGCGGCTGCCACACCCGCGCTGACGCGCCGGCTTGCAGCGCCACCGCGACGCTGAGGCGCTGGATGAACTCGCTGGCGCTGGCCGCCAGCACGATGCGCGCCGGCGCCACCGCATGCCAGTCGGCCAGCCGCCGCGCCAGCGCGGTGTAGGCCGGATCGGGGTAGTGCCGCGCGTCGGCCGCGGCCAGGGCCTGCAGCGCCCGCGGCCAGGGCCCGCAGCCGTTGGCGTTGGTCGACAGGTCGTGCAGGGGCACGCCCGCGGCGTCCGGCCCGCCGTGCAGCGGACTGTCCAGGCCTGTCGCGCCCTCCGGGGTAGGCACTTCAATGGTGCAGGACATGGATGCTGGATTGCTACGATATCAAGAGCTGCTTGCGCAGTCTGGGTGGGCGCTTTAGGCCGATCAACATCCCTACGCAGAGGACACAGAAGAAACCAAAAAACTGCTTCTGAATGTTTTGCGTCCTCTGCGCAATCTTTGCGTCCTCTGCGTTCGGCTGTTGCGGCTGTTCAACCTCCGACAACCCAGGCCCCCACCAGCGCCGCGCAAGCCAGCAGCGTGGCCGCCAGCGCGCAGTGCGAGCCGACGGCGCAGGCGCGCAGGGTATCAGACGGCTGCGCCACCCGGCCGGCCGCGTGCAGCGCGTACACGCCCGGCTTGCCCAGGCGCACGCCCAGCGCCAGCGCCATCGCCGCCATCGGCCAGCCGCCGTTGGGCGACGGCGTGCGGCGCGCCTCGGCCGGCAGGCGCCGCCAGCCGCGCAGCCGCCCCAGCACGCCGATCAGTCCCGCCGTGATGCGCGCCGGCAGCCAGGCCAGCCCATCGTCGGCGCGCGCCGCCCATCGGCCGGCCCAGGTCCAGTCGCGCCCGCCGCGCGCTCCACGGTAGCCCCACATGGCGTCGGCGGTGTTGGCGAAGCGGAACAGCGCCGCGCCCGGCAGGCCCAGCAGCACGAACCAGAACAGGGGTGCGACCAGCGAATCGTTCAGGTTCTCGGCCAGGCTCTCGATGGCGGCCTCGCGCACCTCGTGCGGCGCCAGCGCCGACACGTCGCGGCTCACCAGCCGCGCCAGCCGCGCGCGGCCGGCGTCCACCGATTCGGCCAGCGCCCGCTCCACCGCCAGCACCTCGTCGTGCAGCATGGCCCAGGCCAGCAGGGGCTTGAGGAACAGGCCCAGCGCCAGCGCCGCCAGCCAGGCCGGCTGCGTCAGCACCCAGTGCTGGAACGCCGCGCTCACCGCAAAAATGATAGCTGCAGCCGCGCACCAGGCAAGCGCCGACAGCCAGAACACCTGCCCATCGGGGCGCGGCGACGGCGCCCCCGCGGCCGGTGCCAGGCGCGCCCCGGCCCAGCCCAGCCAGCGCCCCATCCACACCACCGGGTGCCAGCGCGCCGGCGGCTCGCCCAGCAGGCGGTCGATGGCCAGCGCCAGCGCCGGCGCGCAGGCCAGCAGCACGGCATCGGGCATGGCGGCGGGCAGCCAGATCACGCCGCCACCCGGCGCGCGCCAGCGCTGCCCGCGGCGTGCTTGACCGCGTTGCTGGCAGGGCATCGATTAAAAAGGTATTCTCTGTGCATCTTTGAAGTCTCCATGACCGGCTGCGCATCATGACCTTTGTCGTCACCGAAGCCTGCATCGCCTGCAAGTACACCGACTGCGTCGACGTCTGCCCGACCGACGCCTTCCGCGAAGGCCCCAACTTCCTGGTGATCGAGCCGGACGACTGCATCGACTGCGCCGTCTGCGTGCCCGAGTGCCCGGTCGACGCCATCTTCGCCGACGAGGACGTGCCCAAGGCGCAGCTCGACTTCATCCCGCTCAACGCCGAACTGGCGCGCGGCTGGAAGACCATCTCGCGCAAGAAGCCCGCCCTGCCCGATGTCGACGACTGGGCCCAGGTCGAGCACAAGCGCGACCAGCTGCAACGCTGACGGCGGGCGCGCCAACCCCTTTCCCCCAACCCACGGAGCCCCGCCACCATGGCCCTGACCGCACCCCCGCAAAACCCGCCCGGCCACGACCACCGCACGCCCGAGGCCATCTACGGCTTCGACGCCCGTGGCGTGGCCAAGCGCTTTCGCCACGCCGCCATCTTCGGCGCGCTGGACAGCCTGCACCCGGGCGAGGTGATGCGCTTCGTCAACGACCACGACCCCATCCCCCTGCTGGGCCAGATGCAGGCGCGCTACGGCGAGGCGGTGCGCGTCGAATACCGCCAGCGCGCGCCCGAGGGCGTGGTGATCGACTTCATCCGCCAGTAAGGCGCCCGGCACCACGCACCGACTGCCGGCGTCACCCACAAGCGACCAAGCCATCCGGCCCGGCGACCAGCCCGGCATCGCCGCAAGGCGCCAGCATCTCGCCCAGCAGCGCCGGCATGGCCTGGCGCGCATAAGCCACACCCAGCGGCGCCAGCGCCAGCGCCGCCGGATCGAGCACCATGTCCAGCACGCCCACGCCGTGCGCCAACCCGCCCGCGCCCAGCGCTGGCAGGATGCTGCGCGGCACCAGCGTCACGGCCCCAGGCTGCGCCAGCAGGCTCTTGAGCACCGGCAGCGACAGCGTCGAGACCGGAAACCAGTGCGCCTGCGGCAGCCCGGCCAGCACCACGCGCTCGAACACGTCGCGCACCGCGATGCTGGACGTCGGCAGCACCCAGCGCGCCCCGGCCAGCTGACCCAGGCCCACCCGTCGCGCGCGCGCCAGCGGGTGACCGGGCGCGGCGACGAACACCGCCGCATCCGCCAGCAGCGGCCGGAACGCCAACGACTCGGACAGCGACGCCGGCTGGCGGCAGAACACCGCGTCCAGCGCCCCGCCCAGCAGCAGCGCCAGCAGGCGCGCGCCCTCGCCTTCCTGCACGTCCACATGCACCCGCGGATGACCGAGGTAGAACCGCGCCAGCAGCGGCGGCAGCATCGAGTGCGCGGCCGACGGAATGGCGCCCAGCCGCAGCGCCGCGCTGGCGCCCAGGCGCAGCGCCGCCAGGGTTTCGGCCACGTCCTCCAGCTCGCTCATGATGCCGCGCGCCGCGTCGGTCAGCGCCTGACCGGCCGGCGTGGGCCGCAGGCCGCGCGCGTGGCGCTCGAACAGGCGCGCATCGAGCACCCGCTCCAGCTCGGCCAGCGCCTGCGTGGCCGCCGACTGGCTGATATCCAGCTGCTGCGCCGCCCGCACCACCGAGCCGCAGTCGCGCAGCGCCAGCAGCAGCTGCAGCTGGCGCAGGCGCGCGTGGCGCACCAGACGGGACAACAGCATCCGCCCCTCGGGCGGGACCGCGGACGCGCGCATGGCGACTCTCCTGAAGCCTCGTGAGAAGCCAGGATTGTCCTGCACGTTATTCGATTTGCTTATACCCAGACCAAAAATCGGTGCCCCCACCGGCCCGCTTTTTCCTACAGTGCGACATCACACCAGCCAGGAGACCACGCATGAGCACCGCATCCGCATCCCCCCGCCGCCAACACCTCAAGGCCCTGGCCATCGCCGCCTGCGGCGCCGCCGCCGCGCTGGCGCTCACCCCGGCCCAGGCGCAGGGCAGCTACCCCAACAAGCCGGTCAAGCTGATCGTGCCCTTTGCCGCCGGCGGCTCCACCGACGTCGTGGCGCGCGTGCTGGCCGAGGGCCTGCGCACCACGCTGGGCCAGTCCGTCGTGGTGGACAACAAGGCCGGCGCCGGCGGCCTGCTGGGCACCGAGGCGGTGGCGGCCGCGGCCCCCGACGGCTACACCCTGGGCATGGCCACCGTCAGCACCATGACCATCAACCCGCTGGTGTTCACCAAGGGCCAGGGCCTGCCCGACAAGCTGATCCCGGTGGCCAACCTGGTCACCATGCCGGCCGTGTATTCGGTGCATCCCAGCCTGGGCGTGAAGGACTTCAACGCCTTCATCGCCAAGGTGAAGGCCGAGCCGGGCAAGATCAGCGGCGCCGTGCCCGGCCTGGGCACGCTGGGCCACCTGATGCTGGCGTCGTTCAACGACACCCTGAAGACCGACATCCTGATCGTGCCCTACCGGGGCGCCGGCCCGGCGCTGAACGACGCGCTGGCCGGCATGGTGCAGGTGATGCCCGACCAGCTGCCCTCCTCGATGCCGCACATCAAGAGCGGCAAGCTGCTGCCCATCGTGATCGCCGCCGACGCGCGCTCGCCCGGACTGCCCAATGTGCCCACCTTCAAGGAACTCGGCTACAACGAGCTGAACCAGCTGGGCATCAGCTAGTTCGGCATGGTGCTGCCCAAGGGCACGCCGGACGCCATCGTCCAGCAGGTGCGCGAGGCCGCCGTCAAGGCCGCCAGCCTGCCCGAGGTGGTGGCGCAGCTCAAGAAGATGGGCGCCGCCCCCACGCAGATGGACCAGGGCCAGTTCGCTGCCCAGATCGCCGCCCAGACCAAGGCCAACAAGGCACTGCTGGACAAGGCCGGCGTCAAGCCCGAATAAGGGGCTGGTGCCATGGACCTGCTGCAGGAGTTCTTCGCCCGCGAGGCGCCGCGCATGACGGCGCTGGCCGACCAGATCTGGTCGCTGGCCGAGCTGCGCTACGCCGAGACCGCCTCGGCCCGGCTGCACATCGACGCGCTGGCCGCCGCCGGCTTTCGCATCACGCGCAACGTGGCCGACATCCCCACGGCCTTCCTGGCCGAATGGGGCGAGGCCGGCCCGGTGATCGCCTTCCTGGGCGAATACGACGCCCTGTCGGGGCTGAACCAGCAAAGCGGCGCCCTGGTGTGCACGCCCTCGGTCGACAGCCCCGGCGCCGCCGGCCACGGCTGCGGCCACCACCTGCTGGGCACCTCGGCCCACTTTGCCGCCGTCGCCCTGCAGGCGCACCTGCAGGCCAGCGGCCAGAAGGCGCGCGTGCGCTACTACGGCTGCCCGGCCGAGGAAGGCGGCTCGGGCAAGACCTTCATGGCGCGCGCCGGCGTGTTCGACGACGTCGACGTGGCGCTCACCTGGCACCCGGCCAGCCACAGCGGCGTGTTCAGTGAAAGCACGCTGGCCAACATCCAGGCCAAGTTCATCTTCCACGGCAAGGCCTCGCACGCCGCGCACTCGCCGCACCTGGGGCGCAGCGCGCTCGATGCGGTGGAGCTGATGAACGTCGGCGTCAACTACCTGCGCGAGCACATGCCGCCGTCGGCGCGCGTGCACTACGCCGTCACCGACACGGGCGGCCTGTCGCCCAACGTGGTGCAGGCGCGCGCCGAGGTGCTGTACCTGATCCGCGCCGTCGACAACGCCGCCGCCGCCGAGCTGTACCAACGCGTGCAGAACGTGGCGCGCGGCGCCGCGCTGATGACCGACTGCCAGGTCGAGATCGTGTTCGACAAGGCCTGCTCCAACCTGCTGCCCAACACCACGCTGAACAAGGTGCTGCACGCCAGGCTGTTGGCCGAAGGGCCGCTCACGGTGGCGCCCGAGGAGCACAGCCGCGCCGGCCTGTTCCAGGGCACGCTCAGCGCCAGCGACATCGACGCCGTCAGTCGCCCGCTGTCGCAGGTGCTGCGCGGCCAGGTGCCCGCCGTGTTCGAGGGCGTGGCGCCGTACGACCCGAGCGCCCAAGCGGTGCTGCCCGGCTCCACCGACGTCGCCGACGTCAGCTGGATCACCCCCACGGCGCAGATCTGGATGGCCTGCTTCGC